>Ga0123355_10021919_pt1 | contig 10237 bp, 6 predicted proteins | sample TergutEmb28metaG_3_FD_89872 | JGI IMG/M metagenome (GOLD analysis project Ga0123355, IMG submission 89872) | Embiratermes neotenicus P1 segment gut microbial communities from Petit-Saut dam, French Guiana - Emb289 P1 | ecosystem: Host-associated > Arthropoda: Insects > Digestive system > Gut ... | reverse complement strand
TTTTAATTTCCTCATAAAACAGTCATTTAAATAACTGTAAAACTGGGTATAGCCAAACCCGTTTAGAGCGCCATGGTTTTTTCACAGAAGTTAAGGGGGACTTGGGGGGGGGGGTCGTGGTGGATTGAAATACCAGACAGTGTGGAATTTCTGTTGATAGATTTTCGCGGAAAGTGAGTGAGGATGGTGCTGTATTGGGGAGTGCTGCATCAGGGGGCTGACTGTATTTACGTGTATAACTGTTTCATAATTATTTACTGCAACGCGCCAAAATGATATTGCAGTTTGTCTTGTTGAGGTACAAGCGTTGGGTTTGTATCGCCCTTTATTCAGTGAATTTCTATCGGTTTGAATTTAAGAGTCGCGGGAAAACCACGGAACGGCATACAAAACGAAGTACTTTATTAGAATTAGTGGAAGTTTATTCTTTTATTGCCTTGCTGAGAGCACCGTTTGCTGTCTGAACGCTAAGTGCCGTGTTAACCGCCCGAACGTGTCGCATTGCAGTGTACGTGCTATCACCACCGATAACATTACTCGGTGTTTGACTCCAGTTAACAAGTGACACCCGCTGACTAAGCAGCACGTCGGTGTTGCCAGGTCGGCACATACCATGTACTAAGGAATTGAGTGGTGACGTAATGCCAACTTCCAACTTAACAGATCACAAATTCCAGAGTCACTCTAATGACAATACAATTGACCAGTTCGGCATTGTGTTTGTTAGAGGGCTTAGCTAAGTGGGTACAGTGACCAGGCCACGGGTTGGACGACCGAGAAATCGTAAATCGACTCCGAGCAGCTGCAAGGGTATTTCACCTCTCCAGATCGTCCAGAACGTCTGTGGTAGAGTGAAAACGGAATGTGACGGCACAAGCGCAGAAACCACATTCGGTCTTCCAGCGAAACGGACGAGTCCATTTATATCGGCAGGGGTGTCAGTTCAGTCGAGTACTGGCTTTCTTGGAGTGCGAGTCAAGCTGAAGACTGCTGGCTACCCACTCCATTCGCCTCTTTCCCCTTCACTTCACCTCCCGTGCGTCGCCGTGTGCCACCAGATTCCGTTTCCACTCTACCCATCCACCTTCCTCTTGAATGTGCACCGGGCGTTATTTCCTGGAGGTAAAGCTGCCGGAACACGAGGCCGACCACTCACCTACATCTAGTACCGAGGTTAAGAATGCGTGGAGGTATACCTCCACTCACCCATGTCTTCATTATAGTCACAAGGAGGACTTTAATTTTAACTGTATATTCTTTGACTAAAATTTTTGCGTCATTAAATAAAGAATGAAATAAACAGAGCATGTTGAATTCCTGGCGGAGCAGAGACAAGCATGCCATATTTTTGTCGCAGAGCATCCAGTGGAGAAATCACGTGAGAGGTCTAGCTGTAATCATTATTTACTGATTTGTTTTATGGTGGCTATGATAAGATGGAAATGTATTGCAAAGGTCAAGGGAAAAAAAACTTCGTACGTACAACGACGGGAGACCAATTGGATTGGTCACACTGAGCGTAGGAATTGCCTTCTAAAACACGTAGAGGAAAGATAGAAGGGACGGGAAGACGAAAAAGAAACGTGAGCAGCTACTAGATTTCGTTTCGGAAGGATAAGATGGCAGCAGAATTCGCTTTGGCCCTGGACCTTTCGCAAGACAGACTACGTGATGACGATTTGTGGTAACGATGTTTCTGAATGACACAATTGTGCAGTGATTAGCCCTTTAAAGACGAAGGGCAGACTGCTTTATTTAAAGCCCCAGTCCGTACCGCGCAGTAAACACTTTTCATCTCGGTTATAAAAACCAATCAGTTAATGTTGTAAGTGGCATAATTCGCTGTTTGTTCTCAGATAAATACAAAACACATAAATACAGTGTGAGCAGAGCGTACAGTTGTTGAATGTTAAACTTGTTGGTGCATCACGTAAACCAATAGGCTTTAAAAGGTTAGTAAGTAGTGAGCTGGAAGGTCTGTGGGCGGAAGGGAACGTTGCCCAGTTGAAATAATGTCCTGGCATTTCTTGGAAGGGCTAGAAGAATCACATGAAATGTCAGTGAGGACAGCCGGTCATCTTGCCGAGATTTCAACTCGGGACCTCCCGAATGTTAAGCAAGAATGTATCTCACTCGCGACGGTCAGTTTCTTGGTGCGGATGAGAAGATAATTTTAGCAAATTATAAGCATAGTGTGAAAATATAGTAAAGACTGTACTTGTTCAGAATAGCCTGAATAAATCAAGCAGTATGAAATTGGCGAGTCTTAAAGCACGCGTAATAATGTCGGAAATACTCGTACGTATGATATTTTGGCTGGAAGTAGCGTAGGAGATAATTAGGCGTAGCTGAAAGGGTACTTGCACAGTACACCTTAGATATACAGTATATTAAGAGGAATACAAGATGAGTGTGGTAACTAGCCGAACTGAAAGTGAAGAACAACCTGGTGGGGTTTTGTAACGATGATCACGGGTTTTCTTGATCGACGGTGTGTCCAGGAAGACTTTCAATGAGATAACAGCAGGTCTTCTTTCTTCTGGGATGCTACGCGGTAACCTTTCGTTCCAGTCCTGAAGACGGGACCGGTAGGCTGTCCCGAAACTTCGGTGACCAGCTGTCAGCCTACGCTCCATAACATCCCAGAAGAACGAAAGCCTCAGCTACACGGCGGCGAAAGCCTGAAATCTCGCAAGATATCAGTTACAGAGGTTATGTCTGTATGAAATGAGGGCATGTGCATACATATTGGAATGGAAAAAATGAACACTGAAGTGAACATCAGTTTTCCTGACATTGTGTCAGAAGTAGTGCGAAGGGACTGAGGAACGTCACGAAAAACTTAAGTCATGCTGTTGAGATTGAGGCTTCACGGTGGTGAGTTCGTGTGATCGTCTGGTTATGGCATGATGTAGCCAGGGTTTTAGAAAAGCATACTGCCGCGCCCTTTAGGGTAGGGGTGACGGAGGGGCAATACTTTCCTCCGAAACGTCGGTGACTGCCTACCACACTGCACGGTGTCACATCACTGAAGAACACGAATTCACGAAAGCTTTGCTGTTTTACGGTCGAGATATGTGTGGGACGATCCCAGCTACAAACGTGACGTGTTGCCTTCCTTGCCAACCTGTTTGCATTCTCTGTCGTTAAGTTCGTCTCTGCAGTGTGGGACGCTGGAGAAAGCGGCTCCAGTGAGGTCCTACGTAAGGGTCGCCGACTCGGTGTTAACATCTACCCACCTACAATGAAGCCTTTGATGTGTCACTGCTGCGGAATATCCTTGGGCCTCAAAGAGACAAAGTAGGACTGTAGGCCTACTAAAACAGGTACTGTGGAAACAGCCAACAGCGTCTGAACGACGTACGTTGTGTAGAAGCTAGACTACGAGATGTAGGACCGGGAACTGGGGTGTTCGATTCGCGGAAGGGGCAAAGATTTTTCTTTCCTCAACAACGCCCACGTCAGCCATGAGAAGGGCCCAGTTTCTTAACCCGAATATGCGGAGAATGAAGTGGTCGGGGCGTTACATTGGTCATTCACCTTCCCCTAGCACTGAAAGTACGCATGCGTGGAACTAAACCCGTAATCTCATCACATATGACCCCAGGAACAACTTTGTTTTCTTTACATGTTTATCATTTTCATATTATGCAGTGAGTTGTTGTTGTAATGGCAGGGCAACCCTTAATGGGCCAGGGCCTCTCACTGTCGAGAATTCACAATCACACTCACATAAACGACACTCGGTAGGACTCCTCTGAACGAGTGATCACCCCAAAGCAGAAACCTCTACTTGACAACACACAGCACTCACAAGAAACAGACTTCCAACCCAGTGAAGGAGAGCTGCAAATTCGTGTAAAGTGAAACCTACATTTAGACCGAAATTGATAAAACTACTGAACTCAAAAGTTTTATTGTAAATCTCCTGTAGGATTACCAAATTTAACCGAAATCAGATTATCATTTTTCGAGACGAAACATGCGGACAGAGGCAGTAAAGGACATTTCCTCTCATTTTGTGTTTTTCGTGCAAAAATGCGCTTAAAATTAACCAGGGAAAGAAGGGGAGTTCGATCCCATCGTACAGGTTTTCGAAAACAAGGCCTTCTCACGGCGCCGTCACTATGATTGTCTGATTTCAACATTGTGTTACAGCTGATAAAACCATTACTAGGCTGAAACAGGTCCACGGTGAGCCACTAATTGCGTTATCCGTCCTAAAAGTTTGCAGTTAACAATAATGAGGCCCACAAAGCAGGACAGTGTATGGCGTATCTTACTGGGACACGCAGGTTAATTTGCTTCAATCCTAGCAAGTACCACTAAATAAGGTCAAACAGGTAAACTTGTATATCTGGTTGTGTCCACATGTAACAGCAGCGTCAGTATGCGTTCGTTTATAACGTGGCGGTTAAAGTGCCGTAGAGAAAGCAGATTTTCATATCTTAATGTTCTGTGAATCAGTTGAACCGAAAAATGCAACTATTAGTATGTGGGAAACCGCGCATTTTGTTAAGAAGGGGTCCTGCTATTCGGAAAATTTGGCAGTCCGACCATTGTCTACATCCACCTGCAAAATCATCCACTTTCTGTACTTCAATACGTAATGTGATAACAAATAACTCAATGGCAAGTCGGAGAGAAACAAGAACACATCACGAGAGGTGTGTGACGTAATGCAGTTGATTTCTTTGCAATGAGTCACCGTAATTGTAGGCCACATACTTGTAACTTCTACAGATACTCCCACACGCACCGACTCGCCTCACTCCCATTACCACCTTACCAGCCTTGTTAGCCGGCTGCCTCATATTAAGTAGTGCGACTATGATGGCGTGATGATTTGCTGGAAGCCTCTAACCGCCAGAAACCTTAGCGAGAACTGACTTTCATAGTCCGTATGTGGCAACATGATTTCACATTTCCTGTTGGACCGAATGCACGGCGCTCTTCCGTTTTAGGAAAACGGCTCGTTTGGAGCTAGCAGCTCATCCTTATAATAAGGAAAAACTCGCTTCCAGCGTCACAGAAACCACGCCGAAGAAACGAATGACCAATCAGCGCCGTTCAGGGAAATTGGTGTTTGTTGTGAGAATCGTAACAAATCAGTACGAGGATCATACAGACACTGCGTGGGCAAAATGCAGAGGTTTAAATGTTAAAGCAATTTCTACACAAAGTAACCACCGTTACTTAAAGAACTAAACAACACTTGGACTTAAAAGCGTTCATAACATGTGGTACCTTGCAGGTTGAACCGAGATACTGGTTATGAAGCTGAGCCGTGTTATTCTGTATTCCGACTGATACCTCGTCAGCTGTGCCTCGAAGCGAAGGCTTGGAGACTAAGCTCGACTGATGTAAAATTGTGAATATTATTCGCTGTCATCCTCCGATCTCATAAAACGCTAAGTAATTCGTGCTGTTGAAAATCCATTTTAGGCGCGTTTGCAAAACTGCGACATGCGACTGTTGGATTCATGTCTGCCCGTCCGCATGGAACAACTCCGCTCCCACTGGACGGATTTTTATTAAATTTGATATTTGAGGATTTTTCGAAAATCTGTCGAGAAAATCCAAGTTTCATTAACACTGGGCAAGAATAAAGGGTGCTTTGGATGAAGACCAATATACATTTCTATCATATCAAGCTCATTTCCTCTTAGAATGAGAAATGTTTCAGATAAAAGTTGTAAAGGAAATCAAAACACATTTTGTGTCCAGTAACGCTTTTTCGAAAGTCGTGCCGTTTATGAGAAAATGTGGAAAAATATTGTAGAGCGGGGCAGTTCACAGATGACAATATGGCGCATGCGCATTGCATGCTTGATACCTAAGGCTACAAATACCACTCGTATTGTGTAATGCTGATTGCTTTTCCACAGCAACGGTGGTTGCACGAACGCGCTTTATTGTTACGTTATACCTGTCTACATTGCCTGCCTTGTTCCAAATAAGTATGAATCTTTCATACTGTGTCACATTCCTTACTAGTGAATTTGTAGACAAACTGAACCCAACATACTGTAACTCTGCGACTTCTTACACAGACTGTAACAGTGACTAATTGTGAGTTTCGGATTTTAAGGTGACGTAATCGTTTCATTGCCAATCACAGAGGCCGCGCGGTCTAAGGCCTGGGTCTGCGGCCGCTCGCTTGCTGGGATTGCGGGTTCGAATCCCGCCGGGGACATGGATATGTCTCTTGTGAGTGTTGTGTGTTGTCAGGTAGAGGTATCTGCGTCAGGCTGATCACTTGTCCAGAGAAATCCTACCAAGTGTGGTGTGTTTAACTGAATGTGATCGTGAAGCCTCGATAATGGGGAGGTCCTGGCCTTCTAGGGCTGTTGGGCGTGAAAATAAAGAAGATAATCGTTTCATCGTGTGCATAGAAAATACTGTATTTTGGGTGTTTCTAGAAGCTTATTTGAGAGGCAACCCCACTTCGTAATGCAGTTGAAGTGTTAATATGACATCACCATGATTCGAAAAATCGTTTGGAAGTAACGAAAAGAACACATTTCACAGCTGGCATTCTGTTAACCGACCGACCATATAGCAAAGACATGTAACGACAAAAAGGGTGATGGACAGAGACCAAGATCATGAAAAGATTCATTTTAACAAGAAAGGCAATGTGCGTGTAACGTAACACTGAGGCGCTTTCGTGCAACCATGGTTGTATTGGAAGAGCAATGAGTATTTCACAACCTGGATGTGTGTATGTGTAGCTTTAGGTATCCAACATGCAACACGCATGCGCCATTTTGTCACCTGTGGCCTGCGCCATTTTGTCATTGTGGCCTGCCCCGCACTACATTATTTTTCCACATCTCATAAACGGCACGATTTTCGGGGGGGGGGGGGGGGTCGACGCTTGATAACAAAACGGTTGTTATGTTTCCGCTAAGTGTTTTGATTTCCTCTACAACTTTTGTCTGAAACAGTTTTCATTCTAAGAAGAAATGAGCGAGATATAAAAAAAATTTGTATAGGTCTTCGTGTAAAGTACCCTTCATTCTTCACCGATTTCAATGAAACGTGAATTTTCTCGGTATATTTCCTAAAAATCATCAGATATCAAATTTAATTAAAATCCGCCCAATGAGAGCGGAGTTGTTCCTTGCGGACAGACGGACAGACTTGACGAAGCTAATAGTCGCCTTTCGAAGTTTTTCAAACGCGCCTAAAAGTGACTATCAATTAAGCTTAATATTACCTTACGGCGTACTTTTTTTTCTGTTAAAGTGTATGTTTGTAATTCAATGTGCCCTTTCAGGATTAAAATTGGTGTAGTATATTTTTATGGGTCACGTTTTAGGCACCCTTCGGAAAGATTTTCACGGCCGCCAGAAGGACCACGGCACCCACTTTGGAAAACGCAGTAACAATGCAAAATTACGAGTTACGGGTTGGTCCGACTTCACGGAAGGAGCGTCCGAATCTTCCTCCTGAGTGTGCTCTCGCAAGAACACTGTCACACGTATCTTCCACATCTGAGCACAATTTGCACTCGTCACGTAATGATGCTATGCTTCATAAATAACAGAAGATGAGACGAGAGTGACATTTGTTACGCGTGAAGCAAACATGAAATACATGCAAATTTTTAGTAGGTAAATTTCACGGTAAGAAATGGTTTGATGTGACGAACAAAGTAATCGTTCAGAAGTACGTGCGTGTGCCCAGACAGCTGATACTGTGCCCCATGCATAAAAGCATGCTTGCATGCACGCATAGACTATAAATACGCAGTGTGTGCACCGACATGCGCACGACACTCAATATTGATGGTGTCTTCAATATCGATATGACCTGGATAATACGTAGGTTAATGAACACCACAGTTTGTGCTAGCAGTACGTTGCAGGCCTGTATTTAACGGAAAAGGAAAACAAAGTACCTCAATTTCTTTATTTTCATTCTCAGAACAAACAGTTGTGTGGGTAAAGATCAGCCAACTTCATGGAACAGAGTCCGTCTTGAAAAGTTAGCAGGCGCTCAGTTAGGCAAAAATTCCCTGCCCTTACGGAAGTCGAAGGTTCATTACTGTGTTTGAAAGAAGCAGCCACTGGTTTCTGTCCTAAGTCCTAAGAACTCAGCCTACCACTTTGAGTCATTTTAATATTATCCTTTCATTTGCACCTAAGACTCCCAGGACGTCACTTCGCTTTAGGCTTTCGGAATTTATTCTGTTCTGTCCTTTGCTTGCTACATGCTCTCCCGTCGCACCCTCCTTGGTTTCATCACCCCAGTAACATTTCTGGTGAAGAGAACGAATTATACATTTCCTCATTATGTAGTTCGCTCCGGTCTCTTGTGACTTCTGTTACATCTGTACACTTTCCACGCATTAGCCGCATGAATCCACACTGCACAGACGTGTTCGACCATCAGCATCTTTCAGCATTCATTTCAGCTGCAGGAATAGCAGAGGAAGAGGAGGAATAGCAGAAGTGTTGAAACTGGAGCCACGCCTTATTGCTAACTGCAGCAAACATTTGTATCTGCATTTGGGTAACACACGACACACCTGCTCTGTAAACGGGAAACGTTTGAAGAGCCTTTCCAATACAAACATCAATAATTATAATGTGAGGTTTGAGGCGGCGAGTACTGTGGTTACGGTCTTCTAGGATGTCGGATGTGACGTCATGTAGGTTGGTAGACAGCTGCAGACGTTTCGGAGGAGCCTCTTGTGCCCCACCTTCCAAGAATAATCTTAATACTGACCACCCTGTAATCCTTTTTGTGGAAGCAACTGTACACAATTTCTTGTCAGCGGGCTCTTTAATATCGGAAGAGTGCTTGGGCGCACAAGATGATATTAAAGTATTCAAAATATTTTTTTTTACTTTTCTTATGATATAATAACAAATTCAATATAGTTTTCGCCCTGTCAACTGAAACAGGGCGCACAAGATGATATTAAAGTATTCAAAATATATTTTTTTTAATTCTTTTCTTATGATATAATAACAAATTCAATATAGTTTTCGCCCTGTCAACTGAAACTGGGCGCACAAGATAATATTAAAGTATTCAAAATAGTTTTTTTTTAATTCTTTTCTTATGATATAATAACAAATTCAATATCGTTTTCGCCCTGTCAACTCAAACTGGGCGCACAAGATAATATTATAGTATACAAAATAATTTTTTAATTCCTTTCTTATGTTACAACAACAAATTCAATATAGTTTTCGCCCCGTCAACTGAAACTCTGAGGAGTTCTAAATGTTTAGGCACTGTTCAGGTGCCATATTAATTGGAGGCTTCGGCTGTAAATAATTATGATATTCTCTAAGTAAATTATTTATTTCTATTAGGCATTATTTGTGAGACAGTTTATGCTAAAGAATTTTTTTCTGAAAATATTTTAATGTGCAAACTCAAAGTACAAATATATTCGTAATGTAATTAATTCATTTAGATTCCGTCCCTCTCTGTCTCTGTTTTACTGGGGTGGGGGGACGGTGGTTAGTTTCATACGAAATTCGCCATAAACTATAAGATTCTTCTAGTTGTCTAACAACCAAAAAGTTCGGCGAACCCTCCAGTATCCACCAGCAGGAAAGTACTGTGCTTCGTAGATCCTTCCTGTTATAAATCCGTTGGTAACACCCTCCCTCTCCTACAATATAGGTACATATTACAAATACCGCACCAAAAACGATCGCGACTGACGTAAATGGTATATATAGTCTTTCATTATAACCATTTTATTTAATTTTTTGTTAAGAACTGAATCGTTCCTGATAGAAGAACCCGAAGTTTAAACGCCATCGAAGCCACATCAATACAATTCATACTCTGATGCAGTCCAAGAAGAATTATTCGCCTTGGATTGCTTGACCCTTGAAATTGGGGCCGATAGGATGTCTCGAAACGTCGGTAACAAACTACCATTCTACCCTGCGCAAAGTCCCAGAAGGTACTGATGCCAATTATTTACGTACAACAAAAATGAAGAGTCATTTTAAGGGAATGAAAGCGGGGCATTGTACCAGTTTAACCTTTGGGCACCATGCATCCTATATATAGGACAGACGTACCGCTACTCCCCAGAGTACGATTTTTATATATTCATTCAACAAATATATTTAATTATTTTTTTTTAGACTTTCTCTCACCATCTTCGTTTATTCCTCCACAAAATGTCGTGTATTTCCTAATGTTACCCTTCTTGGTTCATAAAATATTCACATTTTACATAAATGGTGTGCTAAACTGT
>Ga0123355_10021918_pt1 | contig 10237 bp, 7 predicted proteins | sample TergutEmb28metaG_3_FD_89872 | JGI IMG/M metagenome (GOLD analysis project Ga0123355, IMG submission 89872) | Embiratermes neotenicus P1 segment gut microbial communities from Petit-Saut dam, French Guiana - Emb289 P1 | ecosystem: Host-associated > Arthropoda: Insects > Digestive system > Gut ... | reverse complement strand
TCCAGCAGCATAAAGAAGAAGTCAAACTCTTTCTGAACCAAAACCTAATTGACATCTTGCTACTTAGCGAAACGCACTTTACATCCAAAAATCACTTCACCATCCCTGGGTATGACCTTTGCTATACCAACCACCCAGACGGAACGGCCCACGGAGGCACCGCGATACTCCTAAAGAACACAATTGCATACTATGAACAATTGCAATATGCAAAACCGGAAATCCAAGCCACATCAGTAAGAGTTAAGGGTCCACTGCGAGAGATAACTATAACTGCTGCATACTGTCCACCACGACACAACTTAAAAGCGGAGCATTTCGAAGCCTTCTTTCAGACTCTCGGCCCCTGTTTCTTGGCTGGTGGGGACTTCAACAGTAAACATACGTTATGGGGATCAAGCCTGTCAACCACCAAGGGACACGAATTGGCCAAAGTAATCCAGGCTCAAAACTTCTCCTACCTATCAATAGGGACTCCAACCTACTGGCCTACAGACCCCAACAAACTACCGGATCTCCTGGACTTCTTCGTCACTAACGGAATCTCGACCACATATGCCGACGTTCAAGCCAACTACGACCTCACCTCTGACCATACTCCCGTCATAGCAACCATTACCACGTCTGTAGTGGTCCGAGAACCGGCACCTAGACTTCACACCTCGCATACAAACTGGGATCTGTACAAAACAGAGGTGCGTAAACATACGACCACACCGATGAAACTGAAAACAAGCGAGGATATTGAGGTAGCTACCACAAATTTCATTGACATCTTACAGCAAGCAGCTAAAGCAGCTACTCCTCCACGACGCCCATCCAATCCAACTAGCCACTTGCCCTCCGAAATCAAAAGATTGGTGGCAATAAAGCGTAAAGCCCGATCAAAGTGGCAAACAACCCATGCTCCGGATGATCGGCGCCTTTTCAACAACGCAAGCAACAAACTCAAAGCTGCCCTCCACAAACTGCAAAACACAGCCTTCAATGCCTACATCTCCACTCTTCAACGAGACGACAACACCATCTGGAAACCGCTAAAATCAAGGAAAAGGCCACAAACACCACTCCCCCCTATTCGTAAAAATTCAACTCCTCCTGGACCCTGGGCCAAGAGCGACTCTGAAAAAGTCGAGCTCTTCGCTACCCATCTAACGGAAGTATTCACCCCTCATGACGACACCCCGGATCCGGACGTCGAGAGACAACTCGAAACTCAAATCCAACACCCAGAAACCCTACAAGCTTTCACCCTCAAGGAACTCAAACAAGTCATCAAAAGCCTAAACCCAATTTAGGCGCCTGGCCCCGACCTCATTACAGCACAAATGATACAGGAAACCCCGCCGGAAAGATTACAAACTCTCCTACACATATACAATGCTATAATCAGAGTAGAATACTGGCCTGCCCCCCTAAAACACGCAAAGGTCATCATGATACCAAAGCCGGGGAAGGACCCCACTGATGTCACTTCTTACAGACCCATTAGTCTTCTACCCATAATATCTAAAATCCTGGAATCTAAAATCCTGCTCAAAAGGATCTACAATGTTACATACTTTAAGGAGTGGATACCTCTGCACCAATTTGGTTTCAGAAAGGCGCATTCTACTGTTCAAAAATGCCACCGACTCACAGATGTAATAAACAAAGCACTGGACGATCAAAAATATTGCTCTGCCATCTTCTTGGATGTTAGCCAAGCGTTTGATAAAGTGTGGCATCAGGGCCTCCTCATCAAAATCAAACAAACCCTCCCCCTGCTGTTTAATCTCATGAAATCATATTTAAGTAACAGGTACTTCGAGACTACATACCACAGTGAAACTTCACCCCCGTTTCCAATGCTATCGGGAGTACCCCAAGGAAGCATCTTGGGCCCATTACTATATACACTATATACAGCCGATATCCCTCAGTCCGAAAAAAACAATCCTTAGCACCTTTGCTGACGACACTGCTATAACTACAACCCACCCAGATCCTGCCCTTGCTTCTGCCAACCTTCAACATCACTTGGGACGTATTGAAAACTGGACCCGGAAGTGGAGACTGAAGATCAACGAGTCAAAGTCCACACACATAACTTTCACTCTCCGGCGAGGGCATTGCCCACCAGTGCATTTAAACCGAACAGCCATACCACAGGCAGATACAGTCAAATACCTCGGACTTCACTTCGACAAACGGTTAACCTGGAAAGACCACGTGAGAACTAAACGCAAACAACTCGACATCAAAACTCGCGAATTAAACTGGCTCATTGGCAAACGCTCCCCCCTATCGCAAGAAAACAAGCTTTTACTATATAAAACAGTGCTAAAGCACGTGTGGACGTACGGACTTGAACTGTGGGGATGCGCCTCAAAATCCAACATAGCCATCATCCAGCGATACCAATCCAAACTCCTCAGAACAATAAACAACGCCCCATGGTACGTCTCAAACCACACCCTCCATTCCGACCTCCACATCCCGTACGTCCTCACGGTTTTCAGGGAACGGACAACCGCCCACCGCAAGGTCTTGGACTCACACCCAAACCCACTATTGGAGCCCCTAATCCACCCGCCGAACGACAGGCGACTCAAACGGAGATGGACTTTTGATAACATCCACGAAGGAAGCGCCGCTGGACGCCTAGACAAACGCCAAACCGAAAACAGCACATTAGCCTATAGAAGACAGTGTAGCGTGATGTTTTCTGATTGCTAATTATGGATACAATAAAAAAATAAAAAGAAATTATTGGTTTCGAAACACGAAATACCTTTTTCCTTAAAAGCTTTTAGAGTGCCTTTTCAAACTGTTGCATGTGTAATTTTGCAAAACTGATACCAATGATATGAAGGGCATTGCGATGTTTCTCAGTTTCTGTCAGTGTAGCTGTGAATCATTTTACGAGGTCAGACGGAATTAATCAGTTATTAACCAATAAGCATTAAACACTATCTGTCTTCGTCCGTATTCTTCCCTACGTTACACCGCAACGCACAGCGCTTCCTTCACATGCAGAGATTTATCATAACAATCTTCAACACACAATATATTATGGAAACGAGACTAGCTAAACTTTACCGATTTGAGGCCAGAGAATTCGAAAATGACATAGAAATGTACAGTTTAGCTCTAGTTTTCAAGTTACAGTTATGGACTGAAATTCCACTATATATTAGGTTTCCGTCTTCAAAAGATGGCAACACTCTAAACGTCCCCGTAATTATCACACCACGATGAAATCACTTGATCGACTATCCTCGCTGCAGGTTTTCTTCAGGTGAGCATTATAATTGTTGCCTGTCAATTGTCTTCAGGACTTACTGATTGTTGTACGAAAAATATCTTACTGTAGATGGTGTCCCTAAATCCTATCATGAGAATTGTGTCGTGATATTTTCAGCTGGCATTCTACTGTCATATATTGTGCAGAATATTTATCAAAATGTCACAGAAGTGCGTACATAACCAGAATAAGGTCTCCCCTATTTGCGGATAAGTGACATTTGCCTCAAGAATGTGTTCGAAACATCCTACAATAAAGGCATATTCCTTGTATTTCGGCTGAAATGTAGGGGACCAGGACAAATAATTACACCACACGTGTGCTGCGCTGCGTGTTCATCCAACTTCAATGCGTAGGTGAATGGAAAAAGACGTTGTGCACCGTTTGGAGTGCGATGGTTTGGAGGGTGTCTAGCAACCACAGTACAGACTGTTATTTTTGTATGGTGCTCCCTATTGAAAATGGTATATCCATGAAGAGAAAATCAACAATTGTTTAAACGAATATACCATCAGCAATTCCCACTGTTAATCATGGAGATCCATTTCCTGTTCCTGAAACTCCGGACAATTTTGCTGTTTACTCTGAAGGAGAAGACAGTGTTTCTACAAACAGCGAAGAACAGCAGCAGCCACCAGCTTCAAGAGATGCAGACTTCTTGCCAAACACAAACTCCTCCAAACATAAGATCACAGAAGACGAGCTCAGTGACCTCCTCAAGGAATTCGAACTTCCAAAAAATAAGGCTGAACTTTCGGCATTAAAGTTACAACTGTAGAATTTACTGCACAACAAAGGGAAATGAAGCGCTGCCATGTTATGTGATTATTGCTGGATGATGAAAAGGTGTGCTCCTGAAACAAAATACCATTATCGTGACAAAAAGGCCACGTCGATAAAGTCAATAATTTTCTATTCATATTTATTGTACATATAACAACCATAGTGCTATTAATTCGAAAACAAGAGCAAACCAATGAATTTAGAATTATTTTCGTATTCTGCGGCCAAAAAACGTAAAGATCGTATATTCATTTGTCTATGATATACAATCTTCCAAAATTTGTTGAACAGTCTAATACACATATTTTTGAATAAAATATATGATTTGATTTATCTAGAAACTTTGCCTGCAATCTTAAAATTATATGAATTATTCGAAGAGACCTAGTTGTAAATGTAGATATGTCTTCATGTAAGGTTACAGAAATTCTTGTCATATTTTAATACGACTTGAATTTTTTAGACAGATTTCGAAATATTCTTAAATATCAAATTACAAGGAAGACTGTCCATGGCGAAAAATATTTTGTTGAATGCGGACGGACAGTCAGACAGATGGACACACAAGACGAAGCTGGCAGTTGCATATCACTACTTTGCTAACAATTTTAAGAATATTTTGAATATCTAAAGGAGGGATCGAAAATATTCCTTTCTTAGAGGTAGATTACAGTCAGGTCAAAACACATTTACACATATTTCTCTGGCAGACGTACCTGCTTTTTCATTCTTATTGCCATGAATTTTATTTTCACTCAGAACGACAGCAATTCTGAGTTTCATTCGGGTATTGTCTGATATTATATTTGTTATGTTATTACTATACCAGTCCCAAAATCTCCATTTTATTGCAAGCTAAACAATGCACGATGTGCTGAGGAGTAAAGTGTGTATAAAGTGAACACAGATATACATTTTAGGTGTGAAGAACGTGTAACAGCGAAGATATACAGAGAAGAATTTAGCTTGTCTGACGCTGAATCACATTTCTTCCCAATCCAGAAAGCAATTCTCCTTGCAGTTTGCATATTGACTGAATAAGTAACAGAAAACAAATAATAAGAATCGATAGGATATCAAATGAAAAACGAACCAACAGATTTGAAAAAAATATTTTCTTAACTTAATATGAAATATTACCTGCTTCCGAACTTGGATATTTGGCACATAAAAGGCGAGAAATGAATGGAAAGGACGATCAGTTCTTTGTCTTTAGCGAATAAAACGCGTGGCAGAATACTAGATGTATTTTGACTGTCAGTGCACGGTGTTTACTGGGCATAGGGAAGGAACGGTGAAACAGAATTTCTATATTAATTGTTTCCATGAATTGCAGGAATTAAAAAACACATGCTGCTGCTTATCTGGCAATATTTTTAAAGTCAAGAAAATGAATGAATATTTTGTGTCCTACAGTCGAGATTTTGTAACTGCAGCTTACAATTTCGTGGTAAACGGCGAGGTTCCAATTTGTACCGAACACAATCTAATGCTTTAGACGATGTTTCTTATAAACCGACGTGGTTACAAAGTGGTCAGTTTGTATGACATTGTAACACCAAGGAGGTAATTTTATTGCAAATAAAAGATGAAGTTGGATAAACTGGTTGACAAGTTATACGAATAATAAAATTTGTACAGCGGCGCTATTTATTAAGAAACAGACGTGGCATGTGATTCTTTCGTAGGTTTTGTTTATCTTTAGAACGTTTATATTTTTATAAGGCCGCGAAACCATAAACAATGGTTGGAATAACAGCAGTGCTGGTAGAAACACAGCTTCATAATTGAGGAGTAAGAGGATTTAGACACCTTTTCACTGATCGATGTGTACGAACGCCTGATACAAGCCACCATTCAATAGAAGGATTCACCATAATATGCGAATTATCAAACTCACATTCCGTGATAAACACGAGCCGCAGTTCATACAAATTATAAAAATGAAAATACATGATCTAAATAACAATCTGTTGTCTCAATTGTATCCTTGTGATTTGTTTTAGGACATGCATATACAGAAGATTGGTAGGGCTACCAAAGGGTAATGCTGGAATTCAGCCGCTTCTCTTAGCCCAAAGGACAAAATTTTACATCCTATGTAATCATGAAATAGTGACCATGTCAATGGAAAGAAGTGCAAATCTACAGACAAATTTACGCATCCATCCGTACATTCTTTTTAGAAGACAAAATTAATTAACAGTTTCTAGGGTTAAAATAAAATATTCACAAAGTCAGTGTTCAGCCAGAGAAGCGTAGGATGTCGAAAAGCGTTCAGTTATCTTCGGTCACAACTTCCTTCAATAGATAACGACACAAACAAAGTACTACGATGCAAGTCAGGTATTCCCCTGAAGATATGATGACGTTCGACACCCGGAACTTATTCTGAAATGTGCCCTATAAAAGGTCCACATGACTGTAAAAACCGCACTGTGGAGGAGCTGGAAGAAGACGCCGACTGCAATTAGTGTGTCTGTAAGTAAACGTTATGTTACTTTCTATCTGTGCTGCTGCAGCCGAACCAAAGGATAGGGTGACTTTGTTGAGGTTCCTAAACCACAAACGAACACATACACACACACATACACACGGTTTGGCACAGACACATTCGCAAAGACCCCTTCGAAAGATTAAAATTTCGAAGCAGAGGCACATCAAACAAGAAAACGAAAGACCATTATCCATGCTTTTATCGGTGTCCGAACACGTGATAGCAGGAAAGAAACCGCTGCAGAACGCAAACGGATTCGAAGTTGTCTCATAACATTCTGTCATTGCATCCGTGCTGACGTACTATCGTAATTGAGTGTAGTTGTGTCGAAATATCGTCCAGTAATGATTTCTGAGATAAAAAGGGTCAGATATATTTTCGAATACTTTGAATGATATTCATATGATTCAAATATCTTTTGTCTTTATGAAATAGAGAAAGAGTGAAATTGCACAGATTTGTTATAAATTATATAGCTGAATATGTGTTTGTAGAAGAGCAGAAGTGGTGAGTGTTGTGAGTGAGAGTGAAGTGATGTTTATGTTTGTTACGTTAGATGGTGAGTTACTGCAAGAAATATTTGGCAAAGGTAAAATATGTTGTGAAGTTGGAGAGGTTGAAAAGGACAGTAAAAGGGAATTAGAAGAATACTTTTAGGGCATATTTATTAGAATGTAATACACAAAACTATAAATTGGATATTATCGTATTCTCCACAACAAATTTGTGAATGTTACTGCAAGAATTATTTCGGAGTTGCATAAAATAGTATAAAATGAGGGTTTGGAAAAAGAAAGTAAACCAAGAAGTAGACGAAAGATTATTACAATATATTGAAGAGAATGTTTCAGAGTAAAATATCAATTGAATGTTTTGTATCTTAGTAAATGAACTTTTGAGTTATAGCATACAATAGTGCATATCTACCTAATTTCATATCCAAAAAACAATAACCTTGTAGCTTCGCATATTTCAAGAAAATAAAAACAAGAAACTGACGTTCACAATAATTCATACAACAAAACAACTCTATATATTAATATCAAAATATCCTTCAATACACCACACAATGACAGATGTTCAGCACCTAATTTAAAGAAGTAATATTAAACGTACGGAGCCACTAGGCAACTCACCACACTAAATTCCAAACAGTCAATATACGTATATCTTAACAGTGAGAAGAGCTCAAGTTACTATACTTCTGTAAAAAAGAATAAAACAGTGCATTTTTCATTTTGTGTTTTTAGACACAATTATCCGTTACGGTAAAACGATGTGACGAATAGTATGTATAATATAGTATCTCTCATGTCTGGAGCTACAAAAATTTCCATAATATCTCATTACATGTACCGGTTGGAGAATGAGGTTAAAGAAAATAAAATATACTTTTGGAATAGATCTGCAAAATTATTTATAAAAGATCTTATTTAAAATTCTACTGACATTCTATCATAAATGTACATAAGATTAAATGTAAATATTTGTTATTTTTGTCTGATTTAAATAATTGCTGAATTTTCTCGACATATTTTCGAAAACTACATAAAAAACGTTTAAAATTCTCATCAATTAGAGGAAGAGTTTTTCTTGATGACACACAGAAGGACGAACTGACCGGTGTAACGATTTTAATAGTACGTTTTCCCAATTCATTGTTAGATTCTAATAAAACGTGTATTTTCAAGAGAGATTTACGAAAACTCACCACATATTTCTGTATACGTTTTCAGTGCGGAAGGACAGAGAGGCGAAGGACAGTATTAAATGAAATTCGCAGTTTTTGTAAGCCATTACAAATAGGCTGCGCATCTACAGAATACCTGCGAAAATTTCTGGCATTCTTACAGCCAGTGTAGCCGATATCACATTACTGTCTTTCAGGTTAACACAGACTTGAGTTCGGAAAGCCCCGATTTCAAATACGAGGGATGAAAATCAATCATTCTGAACCTCATTGCGACTTCGTCTGGTTACACGTATTAATATGTTAATACAACTGTTTTACTGGCACTGCCAATTTATTACAAGCTACACAACGCACAGGGACCTGATGAGTAAATGGTGGATAAAATAAATCCAGATATTCACTTGATATGTAAACTGCATGTAACAGCGAAAATAGACAGAGTAGCATGTAGATTTTCTGATGCCGACTGACATTTCTTCCTATTCAGAGGAGTTCCTTTTCGTGCAGTTTCCTTAATGTCTATACTACTTCATAAGAATATGTAGGTACGAATGTTAGGATATAAATGAAATTGAAGCAGAGAATTTAAAGGAATTTCGTCTTAATTTAATATCAAATTGTGTCTGTGCACTTGCTTGGAACTTTCTGTAAACAAAGGAATTTTTTACATGGAAATTGGCACCAGAAGAAACGAGGAAAAATTGTACCGACTTCAAAACGACGGTCAGGAGTCTGTTTTCAGCGAATAAATTATGTGTGAGAACAGACGTTATATATTCACTGTGTGGCACTGTGTTCACTGTGCAGAGTGATTGAAGGGGCAAGGTCAATTTACATATCACATGTTTTCATTAATTACAGGAAATAAAACCAACATGCTGCTGATTATCTTTTTGTGTCTAATTGCCCAGAAAACTTTGGTTGCGGGCGACTGCGACTTTGGGACTATCAAACTGCATAACTTTGATGTGAATAGGGTGGGTATTAGTGTATTGACATGCTTACTGTAACGTGCATAGTGTAACAAGCGGCTTTAAAACGTATCCTTGGTGTTATATTTCATTTGTGATTCTTTTAACGAACTCTCAATAGATTGTATCAGACACTACGTTCGAAGGATTGAATGAGTTATGGATAATTATATGGTTATGAATTGAAAAATAAACTCCAAGCTTTAATTAAAATCTCATTTCATTTTTTTAAAAAAGATCTGTGAAAAGACAATAGGAATCCTAATCACGATTTCACGCGTTTACCCAGAACTGTGAAATGTTAGTACTTTCTTCTTCATGTTTGTCATTCCGCGCGGAACAACACGGATGCCGCTCAACAAATTGTCATGAAAGGTAATATCTGAGTATTTCTACAATCTTACGAGAAAATTGAAGGAGTTTTACAATCTGACAAGCTTACCGCTTGCTTTATCTAAGGGCCTATATGCATTTATTATAATATCTCGCCAGATATAATTAAAGTGTTGTCAAACAAACTTCGTTCAGAAAATCAAAAAGGACATCCTTTGTTCAATTTATATCGGTAAAATTTCCGTATTTGAAATAATGTGAAAAATATGGAAGGAGTGAGCAAGATACAGGTTAAAATATAATACGGCGCATTTGCATTGTGAGCTATATAAAAAATTATACAAACACAGAATCAGATAATTTAATATTTACTGCTCTTCGAAAGTAACAATTGTTACGGGAACACGCCTCAATATTAAGTTACACGTACTTTGTGTCTCTTGTAGACTTAATGGAGATTTGAACCAAAACTCCATTAGCAGCTGTTCACGTTAACAACTGATCCATTTCCCTCCCTACTGCTGTACGTTCGGGAGACTCGGAATCGCACCTCTTGAAATCCTAAAGGAAATGAATGAGTCAGTTATAACTGTTGCAAACCGTTACAATTAAGACGTTCCTCTCAACAGAAGCGTGTCACAATGTTTTTTTTTATTACAGTTTGCCAATTGTCG
>Ga0123355_10021917_pt1 | contig 10237 bp, 3 predicted proteins | sample TergutEmb28metaG_3_FD_89872 | JGI IMG/M metagenome (GOLD analysis project Ga0123355, IMG submission 89872) | Embiratermes neotenicus P1 segment gut microbial communities from Petit-Saut dam, French Guiana - Emb289 P1 | ecosystem: Host-associated > Arthropoda: Insects > Digestive system > Gut ... | reverse complement strand
TTAAGAACATTGTGTATGCTGAGAAGATAAGGAATATCCAGCACCTGCAAGAAAGGATCACATCAGCCATTGAAACTGTAACACGAGACATGATTCAGAAAACGTGGCAGGAGATAGAATTTCCTTTAGTCGTCTCCAGAGCTACAAACGTTGCACATATTGAAATGTACTTAAGTAAGTCCAAAGCTTTAAACTTTTCTGAACATTTTAAGATGCCAAACGTGTAAATCCGTCCAGTACTTTTTAAGTTATAGCGGTTTCAAATCCCGTCCATCTTTTTCGATGATCCTGTATTTTAATGTATGTACCGTTCATCTTGCCGTCCCAGTGGCCACGCGGTCTAAGGCGTAGGTCTGCGGCCGCTCGCCTGCTGAGATTGTGGGTTCGAATCCCATCGGGGGCATCGATATTTGTCTGTTGTGAGTGTTGTGTTTGTGTTGTCAGGTATAGGTCTTTGCGACGAGCTGATCATTCGTCCAGAGGAGTCCTACCGACTGCAGTGCGTCGTTGTGTGTGATCCAGAAACCTCATGAATGAGGAGGCTGTTGTGCCAAAAAACAAACAAACCAAGCATCTTGTACAATTTATTATCCAGACCAGCAAATGCACAATATATATAATATTATTAATATTTATATATTAATATATATATTGTGCACAATATATATATATATAATATTATTAATATTTATATATATATATATTAATATATATGTTGTTCACAACATATATATATATTATTAATATATATGTTGTACGTGTGTTGGTCTCGATAATAAAATATGTGTTTGTATTTTAATGTTTACACCACACTGACCTTGTTCGCACACACGGACAATATGACATCAGGACAATAGTAATGCTATTTTCATGTCACACACATGTATGCCCTGCAGGTGGCACAGCTCGACTGCAACATAAAATCATAGCCCATTTAATGCATTTATTGATACGACAGCCATTGATAATGTGCACCGTAATGACGAAAACAAATAAGTGGGCAATGCAATTTTGTGTCATAATATAGGCGGAATTTTTCTGGTATGTTGAGCAACTATCAGCTTTCCGAAAGTAATATTTTTTCCTGGGATCAGACAAGTAGTTAATTGGTTGTTTGGTTATTTTGAATAATTAATTGGAACTTGGCAGAAGAGCGGCTGAAACCTGCCAGTGAAATGCGACGACATTTCTCGGGATGATGCGACCATGGGAGAAGAGTCAAAGACGCGATTCGGGGTCGAATCTGGTTTCTAGAAATGGAAACCGTTCTAAGGCCAATCCCTTTTTCATGTTCTGACGTCATCAATTAAATTTAATTCGAAATTTCAATAAATTTTCCAGAGTGACTGTAGGATTAATTTTATAATTAATAGAGGCATGATTTTCATGGTTTGGGACGTAAATTATGCATCTTGTTACGCCTTGAACTCTCTTTTGAGCAGTTCAGCTAGAAGACAGCCCTTTCGCTGTGTATTTCATTGAAGTCTGCAGTGGATTCGCAGAAGCTGTTGCTTACTCTCTTTTAAAGGACGCAAGTTTCAGACGTTTCTTCATGCCATCTTTGTAGCGTGTGCCTAAAATTAACCCTTTGACGCCTAACAACCACTAAAGTGTTCGTACCGCACTGCTAACCTCTAAACGTTGCATTTTATATATTTATTCAACAAATACAGGTACTGAATATTTGAAACATTGTATATATTCTCAGTTTTTTTCTCTTCAAAATGCAGTTTGTTTCATAATTCTAACGTATGTGGTTCCTGTTTCATTCACATTTTATATACAGGGTGTGCTAAAATTTAAAAAAATAATTCCGGCGCCAAAAAGTTAAAAAAATACAGGAGAAGCCTTTCTTTCCATTCGCATGGTTTATCCTCAGAACTACTAAACGTATTCCGGTAACGTTTCATATCTGTCGTTTACGCTAAACTTCTTCTATCAAAGTTAATTATGTTTCATACATGTCGAACATATGAGCCCTCTATAGCTTACGTGAAACTGAAATTGAACTATATCGATCCGATCATAAAAGGTTCTGCTTTGCGAAACATTAGCATTTGGAACGTAATGTAGAATTATTACGAAATTCAAAGTTTTTTTGAACAATTTTGTTTTGTAAATTTACGACGGGATAAAATGTGAAATACTTCGTAATTCTTGGACATTTTAGTAGCTTTAGAGCACGCCTACTCAACCCGTAGTTCGCGATAAGCATGTTGCCGCGACAGAGGGTTATGCTGCCCGCGGAGACGTTTTAAATGAGTAAACGTATTTTAAGCCTTTCCCTGGCAAAGTCAAATGGCATGCCTAAGCAGTTTTGAAAACTTCTAGCTGTTTACTTATGGATTCAAGTGTTACATTTCTAATTCATTTTGTAAAAGTGTGCTAAAACAGCTAGTGCAAACATATGTTCTGAATTGCATTTTTATAATTTTGTCTATTATTAACAATATACAGTCAATTGCAAGTGGTTTACAGAAAAATAAACAGTTAAAATTATGCATTTGACATTCAGAGGACCGCGCATCGTGATATATTCTTATTATAAGAATAAGGAAAATCAGAAACCTATTCAAGCACACTAACATAGGAGTAGCCTTTAAGAATACCAATACCCCACAAAAACTCACAAAACCAAAACTGGCCTTTAATACTCAGGAACAGGACAAGAGTGGCATCTATAAACTTACGTGTAACACATGCCAAATGTCATATATTGGACAAACAAGCCGCAGTTTAAAACAGAGATATCACGAACACATAAGACATATAAGATACAAAGAAACCCAATCGGCTTAACCACAGCACATCCTAAACCACAAACACGAATACGGCTCCATCAATAACACCATCACCTTATTAAAACAATAAAAAAACTTCACTATTATTACCATACAAATAACTATATATCCAGACATACCACCAACACAAGCAACTTATTTCAGAACAACACGTAGATGAACATAATCCCATATATCAGCTGATCCATAACACATTCAATACGTCACTTCCTACGAGAACAGCCGATCGATACCCCACCAGCAACACAACTAAACCAGTTCCATCCTGATCTCGCTAGCAGACAGTCAGCATAACCTGATATGTAAACATAGAATTTTATTTTATCGGCAGAATCTATTGCATTTTCTAGAATGCTTTTACTGTTTTTACTACTTTAACTTCTTTGTATAACAGAAATTTACCTACAACATTTTTTACAGTTTAACTACAATATGCATGTATATACACCAGTAATTTTACCCGTCTTTAAAATGTCAGTATGACAAATACCTATTGTTGTGTGTACAGTACTAGACTCCTGATGATGGGCAGTAAACTTGTCCGAAATATGTAGAGTTCTATACCAAAATAAATTTGAAAAATAGTGCATCGCGTTGGTTTTTATTATAAGAACTGAAATTAAACATGTAATTTTTCTGACATACAGAGAACCGTGCATCGTGATATATTCGTATAATAAAAGACAACGATCTGCACTATTTCTCAACTTTATTTTGGTAAGGAGCTCTACATGTTTCGGACAGATTTACTGTTCATCATCCGGAGACTTAATACTGTATTCACAGCAATTGATATTTGTCATGTTAGTTATGTTGACTGTCTGTTAGCGAGGTCATCCTGACCTTGCTAGCAGACAGTCAGCATAAGAGTATTAAGTATTAAGACTCCTGATGATGGACAGTAAATCTAATCGAAACATGTAGAGTTCTTTACCAAAATGAAGTTGAAAAATAGTGCATCTCGTTGGCTTTTATTATAAAGAATATTATTATTCCTATGCTTATTCAATCTTCATTCTGTGTATTGAATTTCGTATGCCCATATGCAGACCAAATTTCGCCAAAGTTATCGGCACAATAAAAAGTTTGATCAGGCTTGCTGTAGAATAACACATTCGTGTCTGTAACATTGTGGAACTCTTCGATAATTCCGTCACATACTGGGATGATAAGCTTTTGGAGAGGTACTTTCAGTTAGTGTCAAATAATGTACCAGTTTATTTACGTGGATTTCATAAAATGTTTACATGATGCTGCAACCAGACCGTACCATATCTCAGGCTATTAATGTCTTGTCTTTCCCTGCGAAGAATCGGTTTCAGTTTCAGGCTAGTCCATGTGATATTTGTGGTGGAAAATTATCACTGGAGCAGGTATTTCTCTGAGTATTTTCCCTGTTAATATCATTACAACAGTGCTCCATCTCGTTCATATCTAGACCTCTTAGAGCATCGTTAAAGACCTCGCTTAAAAATGAAACAAAGAAGGTAGCTAAGGCAAAACTTTGTAAATGTCTAGGATTCCTGCTTCGTCTCGTGCAGATTCCGGTTTCGAACAGTTGTTCTGAAAACAATTATTTTTATGTTCTGTTTGTCTTCGTCCCTCCAGCAAGGTAAGTTTTAGGATAATATTTGTTGATACCTGTCCACTTGTTATGTAGGTATTATGGAACTGCCCGGTGCTTAACAGCGTATTGTGACAGTAGCAATCACTGGCACTTTTACATTTACACCAATAGATTTTTTTATTTGTTTTCACAATTTACATCGTACTTTTTCTAATATCTTTCTACATTTCTAAGCCTGGATAACAGATATCTTGATATTGTCACCGACCTCTGGCTGCTGTACAGCCTGTAATTTTCAAATCAACCATTTTTCTATCTTTCGGGCTATATAAAGCATTTACAGTTGAAATATTCTTGTTAAAATACTGAACAACCGGTTAATGGAGAGAGCACAAGTTATGAGGCTTGAAGTTACAAAATGTTATCCTTTCTCATGCTCCTTCCTGTTCCCTACCTACATATGCAACTATATCCGTCAGCATTTTATATGAGATTTTAAGTTTTAGTGTGCTGAAGGTTTCGACTCTTAACATTTCATGACTATGCGTTCTACCCTGGGCTTCTGTGACAGACCCAATGATGTTACCATGAATATTCCATACACTGTCTATTAAATTGAATTCCGAGAATTTTAACAAAATCCGTATAAAACTGAGTTAATTTCATTCGTGTTTAATACGAAGTTTGATTTAATTTAATTTAATTTGGAATTCTTAGGAAAATCACTTCGAAGTTAGTGATTTCGGTGGTGTGTTTGTCTGTATGCTAGGGCTCCTTTAGTCGATAGCTGAGACGAAGACCACAGAATTTTGTCCGACAAAGCGAGTTCTATTCACAAAGAGGAGAATGTGTAAAATCACACCGAAGGAATGTGTACATCAAACAACTTATTCTGTTGCGCTCCGGTACAGTCCTATGGCACAACGAATTATAAGCGAGCATTATCAGGGCTGGTTGCCACGTTTCTGCAGCGTCGGGGTCTGTAGGTTTGTGTATTATGAGCAGCCTTGCTTCAGTGTATCAACAGCCACGTGAAGCATCTTATCAACGAACGTAGTCGGGACTGGATAGCATATTTGTTTCGTATTCAAGTGGTCTCGCATTCAGATCTCGTCCTAGAGACTCGCTAGACCGACAGCGGATTCTTTGTGGTGTTATCAGACCGTGTGGACAAATTTCATGACTGTAGGCATGTATCAAATGAGACATGTCCTTTCCTTTCAAATTCACGACGGCAGGGATCAACACGAATTCGCTGTTACACGCCATCATCCGAAAATTTGTAAGTACAATGTTATAAGAAGCTTCTACAGTTACCCCTCCTCTTACTGAGAAGCTGTTAATTCCTATAGATATATGTAGAATAAAAAACCAACTAGATGGCACTTATTATTATATTATACTTTTTATAGGCTCAACATGTTTTCGGGCGCTACTATGCCCACCATCAGCAGCTCGCGCCTATGATGTTGATTACCACATTGGTCGTTTCGTTCTTGGTTTACCTCCAACCTACAACAAACCAAGAACGAAACGACCAATGTGGTAATCAATATCATAGTCACGAGCTTCTGATGGTGGGCATAGTATTGCCCGGAAACATGTTGAGCCTATAAGAAGTACAATATAATAATAAGTGGCATCCATTTGGTTTTTCATTCTTCAGTCATCACAATGATGCACGGTCCAATAAACATTATATATATATATATATATATATATATACACACACACTATTACAGGGGCATACAACACGGTGTCCCACATTTGGTAACACAACAACAGAGCTGCCTGCTTGCTCCTCCTAGCAATGCTGTCATACTGCCTAGCAGTAATTAATTTTATCTGTTTTAAACTATTTTAATTCGCGACTTCAGCTATGTGGAAAATACGAGACGTAATTTAATTGTAAATATGAAATTTCGTCTTTAGCTAAAGAAATTTTATATTTTTCTTTTTAGATGTTATTGAATGTTAATTTGATGATGACCTTGCAAGTTCGAAACGTGCAGTTACAATTAAAAGTGACGACGTTTCGTCGTGTCAAAGGTTTTAATTCATTTGTTAAATAATTAGACTGTTTAAAGACCCGTGCATTTTAAGGAGTTCTATTCGTACGAAATTTTAAGACGCTACACTCAGTGGTTCTTGTTCTGTCGATTTTCTTTTGTGTAAAGAGAAACTGTAACACACACACACACACACACACACAAATAGACTCCCTTATCCGTAATTCCAAAACATATCTCCGTTAGGGGGTTTTTGACCTTGCATCTTCCTCATGAAATAAAGTGAAATGCCAACTTGATGCAACTAGGTAATTTTATTGATGTATTCTTAGCTCGACATGTTAATGGTACATGCGCCCATCATCAGGAGCATTAGATGTTGAGTTGCAGCATATGGTTTTCTGCACCGAGTTTTTGGATGTGTGGTGGTCTTGAGAGCCGTTGCGTGGGTCGTGTGTACGGTGCGGATGGTGCCGTCGCACAGCACCATCCGCACCGTACACAAGACCTACGCAGCGGCTCTCAACACCACCACCCATCCAAAAACCCGATGCAGAAACCATATGCTGCAATTCAACATCTAATGCTCCTGATGATGGACTATGTACCCGAAACATGTCGAGCTAAGAATTCATTCATTAGTATTCAGCCTTGAAGGCCGGGCTTGGCAGGAACCAGAGCCCAGTCATGTGACCGGTATGGCTCTGGCACACTGCATCCTGGGCAAGTTATTGGGGGTAGTTTGCCATTGTTTTCCCCCGCTTTTAGACGTTCCCACTTTAGCCGCCAGGTGTCTCCGTCCGCAACGACGCGAGAGATCCTAGCAGCGAGCAGCGAAAGGTGGAACTGTGAGCGAGAAAGATGTCCGGTAGTAACTTTGCTTCGGTGGTCTAGGGGTAGCGTGCTGGTCCTTAGTACCCAAGTTTGCGGGTTCAAACCCGGCCGAAGCCGTCGGATTTTTAGGGCGAAAAAATCCTCAACACGCCTTCCTTCGGAGGGTAAGTAAAACCATCGGTCCCATGTCGTAGATTTGCGGCATGTAAAAGATCCCTAAATTTACGTGGAAGTCGGAATTTAGAGCTAAGAATACATCAATAAAATTACCTAGTTGCATCAAGTTGGCATTTAATTTTATATCTCCGTTTGTGCTATTCGTGTTATTTAAAACCGTGGATAGAATTCCGGTCACGTAAACTCACCAGCAGTCAATGCAAGTTCCCTTAACCCTCTTAATTCCGAAATTAATTTCAATAATATTAAATAATTCAGTCCCTACCAATAGAAAACACACCCTATCTTCATGACTAATATCTAAGCTACAATTTCCTATTTGCTGAACCAAGGTGTTAGGATGGGAAGGACGGTGAGCAAACTGTTTGGCTGTGAGTCGGTGGATGAAATCTTGAAAGGGTCCAGAGTGTCGTACAGCTGAGAAATGTGATTACCCCTTGAGTAGATACCAATCACTCATAAGCTGCTATGTTAAACAGTGTCACTTTTAAGATGAATAGTGCCTACGTTTCTCGAAACGTCATTCCCTCATTACGAGAAGTTGCGAGGCTAAAACAAACTGCCCGGTACCTTCGATTCCTACTATAAAGTTCTGCGGTCAATGCAAGCTTGGAGACCCTGCGGTTTTCCCAATTTCGTCTTCGAAAATGGAGGAATGAAGTTCCGCAATATTTAGCACTTCACGTGTATGTAACTTCGGCTGCTTGGCGCACAAATATAGCAGCTACGCCGCAGAAACCAAGCAGTGGGCTTCGTTAAATAAACTGAGATTTGTGAAAACAAAAACTATTTCTAGCGAATTTAAGGCAACCAGAATTGTAAAGGGTATTGTAAAATGTATTAGATCTGTTAACAAGGCGCCTATAACATACACCCTGTAATAAACATTACTTGGGTGATCAAATCAAAGGAGGAGATGGACAGTATTTATAGCACGCATAGATTAAACGAGAAATTATTATGCAGTTTGGTCGAAAAACTGAAGGAAGCTTGCCTTTGAGACGTAGCTGTAAATAGTAAGGCAGAATAAAACTTTCTCCGAGAAATATGATGTAAATGTAAAGAATGTATTCGTCTGACTCCGGATATGTCCACAACTGTGTGCTGATATGAACACTGTATTGACACATCGGTTTTCACCAAAAACGGTGAATTTCTCGACCAGACTAATAACTACCATCTCTTCAACGAAAATTCGCTATTTATTTTATGTATAGCCGTCGTACACTCAGTCCAACAAAAATCCATCGGCATGATATTTCGTACGTCCCGCTCAGGCAGTGACGTGCGGTACAGTTGCCATCACAATTTGAGTCGTTTTACTTTCACCATATTTGTGCATTCGTGGCGTTTCTCTGTCTTCCATTCATTTCAATCAATCACACCGCGTATATATTAACTGAAAACAAAAATAAATTTGCTTAATATGAAATTAGAACATTAATTAAACTACATCACTTTTCCCAGGAATGAGGCTACACAAAAAAAAAATCAACATTACTCTTTTATAATAAGCAGGGCTAAGTGGGGGGGGGGCGCACAAAGATAAATTTCATATTCTATAAAAGAACTATATACGAGGCTTATATATTTATATATTATTCCTTAATATTTCGGGTGATATTTTGTTTCCAGGCCAAGGTTAAAATCCTGTACGTCGGACTTTGTCATTCATCATTCCCCTCCATTAAGCTTCCAGATTTTAAGTAGTTCTAATTCGCATTTCTTCCTTCTTGGATGAAATTCAAGTGATAGAGCAACGCCTCCACGCATTAACAATTAGCCGTGTTGTTCTTAGAGATGAACACATGAGAAAGGGTTATTGTAGCATGAACCTTGGATAACTCAGTCGGTTTAGTGACAGTGACGAAAAGGGATCCGATTTACAGCGCGGGCTAGGGATGTTTCGCACTACGAAACTTTCCATCCGTCTTTTCCCTCAACCCAGCCTCATATTAGATGGACGTGGCAAGTGGGGTCTTCTGCCGGGTGAAGAGCGTCCGGAGATTGAAGCTGAAGACCTCAATCTAGTGCCGAGACCGAGTTCTGCTCCCATGCCTTCATAAGCACTCATAAAGTGGTGCTTAGTTCAAGACAGGGACAAATATACTTAACCAGAATATGAAAATTCTGGTACCGGCGGTCCTTTCATTGTCACTATCGAGAGTAGCTTAAGAATAACATAAGGAAAGCCATGGAACAAGATATATGTTATTTAATTTCATATGTCCTTATTTGAAATATTTTTCGCTCCAAACCACGTCGAGAGATTTACGATAAATTTATCCTCAAAATGTGGCCAAAGGCCTTTGAATTCCTTCATATAATTTTTGGTTTACTCTATTCTGATTTAAGCCAACTATTGCATGTAGCAATTCCGCAGGTTCATATTTAACGAAACCCCCTTCAAAACTTGATACTTTCAGGCATACTGAAATGCTGAAGCTAGTAGGGGTATGTATGTGTATTGCTGTTTTTAATTTAGATTCCGGACTGCAGGCTAGAAGTCAGTATTCGGAAGGTCCTGCGACCGGCCACCTCGACACAGGTTTTTCTTGATTTCCCTGTGTCTATAAGCAAATGCTGAGATGATTCCCAAAATTCCAAGTTGAAACTACATGCTTCTCTATAGCCCTCCCGACTTAAATTTATTAGTAACCAATTTCATGTCTTGTTTACATGTAAAATAAACACTGCCACCGGGTAACAACCTAATTGCAGTAAATAAATAAATATTATTATTATTATACGATATGGATGTCTCTTGTCACAGGCCTTTTCTTCCTGGTACTTCTCTTGAACCAGCGGTGATCCCCACTGCTCAGGCTTCAAGCTTCACACTGCAGTAC
>Ga0123355_10021915_pt1 | contig 10237 bp, 10 predicted proteins | sample TergutEmb28metaG_3_FD_89872 | JGI IMG/M metagenome (GOLD analysis project Ga0123355, IMG submission 89872) | Embiratermes neotenicus P1 segment gut microbial communities from Petit-Saut dam, French Guiana - Emb289 P1 | ecosystem: Host-associated > Arthropoda: Insects > Digestive system > Gut ... | reverse complement strand
GCTGCTTTGAGTACGGGCGTTGTGATGTCCCAGTCCGGCCGGCATTTCTTGGTAACGGCACGCAGATCCTGACGGAGATCTTCCAGGGTGGGCCGGCCGAAGAACCAGTAGCCGTTGTAGATCTTGTAAATGACAAGGAATGGCTCGAGGACGATCACATGGGGGATCATGGGATTGTGGACAGGATCCGTGTATTCGGCGATGTCGAGATCTTTTTGGACGATCCGCCTCGAGTCGGAGAGGAAAGGCCAGTGGGCACCGACCCCGCTGCGATATTCATTCGTCTCAGTAATATTGTCGGTGCTGATCGTGACAAGCCGGCAATAGGCAACTTCGAGCTCGTGGAGGAGTTGGACAAGCCCTTCAGCCTGCCGGCGGTCCTTGGGGCAGAACCCGCCGCGGCTGAGGACGAGAACCATTGGGTGTTGCCCCTGCAGTTCGGACAGCTTCCGCCGTTTCGCGGTGTGGTCGGAAAGCTCATAGTCGGGGAAGATAGCCCCTGGAACAATGTCAGACCGCATTTGAAATCCTCACCAGTCGGATGCGCGCCGGAATTTTTCGAGCTTCTCAAACCGCCAGCGATACAAACCAACCGCTTGGTACCCGTTTCGGAGGCGAGCCTTGGCGCGAAGCCGACCTAAGGAGATCACTGCCGAATCGTGTACAGCCTAACCCTATCCTGAGCCCAAGCCGAACTGCTCGTTATCAGGCAATAGAATGATCAAGAGAGGCTCGAGTTCCACCGTCGCATGGATCGGTGGCCCACCGTTAGCTAAATCTCGTCATAGATCAATCACGACATCGCCCTGAGGCTGGCAGCAGCAGACCAGCACATTGCCGTCCGCCGGAGCATCAAGCGGGTCTGGCCGGTAGCTAACCTTCCCTGCCACAAGCCCGGTCTCACATGTATGGCAGACCCCGGTCCGGCATGCCCACCGCACTGGTATGTCACACGCTTCAGCAAGCTCAAGAAGGCTCTGGAACGCGGGCTCCCAGCGGACATTAAGGCTGCTCCGAGCAAAAGACACCAGCGGTCCGGTGCCAGGGCGCCCGGCCGGCATGTGCGGCGGCCGATGCGGAGCCTTCGCGACGCCGGGTGTCATGGTTGGGCCTGTTCCGAAAACCTCGGTATGGATGTGGCTTGCCGCAACCCCCCAGTCTGCGAGGCCAAGGGTCAGATCGCTCATGAAGGCGGGCGGTCCACAGATATAAAAGTCTGCATTCTGTGGGACTCCGAGCTCCCGAAGCGCACGCACGTCCAAATGCCCACGAGAGTCAAAATCTCGACTTGGCTCATCCTCGGGGGTGGGAGAACTGTACCAGATGTAGCTGTGGGCGTCGACCAAAGCTTTCAGGAGAGTGCGGGTCTCTTCGGCAAAAGGGTGCTCGCGTCCGTTGCGGGCCCCATAGATCCACCAGACTTCCCTTGGCGACTCCTCGGCAGACAACGCGTGGAGCATGGCCAACACTGGCGTTGCGCCGATTCCTGCACTCAGCAAAACAACGGGGGTGTTGCCTGGATGAAGCGTGAAGCTGCCTCGCGCTGCACCCACATCGAGAATGTCACCAACCTGCAGCTTGTCGTCGATGTAAGCGCCAGCCACGCCATGGGCTTCCCGCTTGATGCTCACACGATAGCGCTCGCTGCTCGGTTCGCTAGACAGCGAATAGCTGCGGAAATACGCGGGCGCATCGGGCATCGACCTTAGCCGTAGTACGACAAATTGGCCGGGCAGGGCTTCGGTCAGAGGGTGCCCATCAATCGGCTCAAGTACCAGCGAGACGACGTTGCTGCTCTCGCGAACCTTTCGTGAAACCCGCAACGGGCGGAAGCCCTCCCACGCCGGAGCCGAGCCCGACACCTTAGCGAGCCCTGCGTTTCCTGTCAGTGTACCGCCGCTCTGCTCTTGCTCGAGCAGCGCCTGGAAGGAGGCGCGCCAACCATGGCTCAGCGCCGGGATGCGCACCGCCCGCTCCAGTTGACCGCGAGGGTGACCTGGCATGTACAGCAGAGCATTGATCTCGAAGACGGTCATGCGCCCAGGATCCGCTGCGACCTGCACAATCTCGTCGCCGGCTTCCACTTCACCTTCCTCCAAAACACGGAAATAGAAACCGGGTCTGCCATGTGCGACCAGCAGCGCGGCCATCTGTGGCTCGTTCATCCGGATGCCCACGCGGTAACAGGTAACGCGCGGCTGGGTCACTTCGAGCAGAGCCCTTCCGACACGGTAGCGATCACCAATACACACCACTTGGTCGGACAGGCCGTCGACGGTGAAGTTCTCTCCGAACTGTCCATAGGTGAAATCCCTTCGACCAAGCTGGCTTTGCCAATAATGATAGGAGTCGATCTGATAGACGAACACGGCCCGGTGCTCACCCCCGTGCCCATCCAAATCTCCTTGGCCGTCGCCATCGATATTCAGCCGCCGGACCATGCGCCGACCTTGAACGGGTGTCTTCCAAATAGCAGTGTGGACGGTTTTCTCTCGCCACGCGACATCCCGCGGCAGACCCACGTTGACTGAAAGTAAGCGTGCCGTCACTTTCTCCTCCCGCGCGGACAATCACGTGACTCTACCCGGCCGACTACATCAATGTTTACGCGCCCCGAATGAGCGACCTCACGCCGTTGAGTTCAGTTCAACTGGCTCGGGGAATAAAGCCAGGCACCCCTGTCTCCACCACCGGGTTGAACCGGACGTTCGCCGTGATACGCTCCCGCATCTCCCGTATGGATGAGATAGCAATCGACATAATTGAGCTGAAGTCGCCTGCGACTCGCGTCAAAGGCGGGTTTGACCCGTTCAGGGCGATGATTGGTGTTCCATAGCTTCGTGGTAACGAAGATGTCCTCCCGCTGGATCATTTCCGCCTTGAACGCTTCCTGTATCGCATCACCAACCGCCTCTTCATTGCGATACCGTTCCGCACAGTCGAGATGCCGGCATCCCACGTCCAATGCGGTCTTCGTAGCTTGTTTGGTCGCGAGAGGATCGGGGATCAGCGTGCCGAACTCGACGGCGGGGATCGCACCAGATCCGTGGGTGAGAGGAATCCTCGTATAGCGAAGCGCATCGGGGCTTGCCATGCTCACCTCCTCATTCGATTGATCGAGCACGTCTGTGCGAATCGGCTCTGGGCTTTAATCCCTTTTGGCGTCCAATCGCGACCCCGGTTGGATTTCGGATCACGCCAATAAATAACCTCACAGAGGCCAGGGTCAATGTTCGGCGCCGATTGGGGGTCAACGGCCGCGCCGATCCACAGTCGGCGCGGCCATCATCTATGGCCGAAAGCCACACAACTTACCGCCCAGGCACTGATGCGCTTGATACCGCAGCTGCTGGCAAGCTGGCCAGAACAGCAAAAGTTTCTCGGTTTTCGCTGATAACAAGCACCGTACCGCATTTTCCATTCTCGTACCGCGACTTGGCGAGCGGTATAAGGGGATATCCCTCGAAACCATCGTGTGATAAACTTTGCCAATCTGGCGAGAGATAAACAGCCTGAAACAGGAGGACGCGGTGGTGACCAGCATTTTTGGAAGGCCTACCGAGCTTGGCCATGGGATCGAGGCGCTGCGTGCCAAGTGGGGCTGGATCGTTGCGCTCGGCGTCATTTATCTTCTCGTGGGGCTGCTTGCGCTCTTTAGTGTCGTCACCGCGACCATCGCGAGCGTGTTTGTTGTCGGCATTATGATGCTCATCGCTGGCGTTGCCGAGGTCTTCAATGCATTCCAAATCAAAACATGGGGCAAATTCTTCCTTTGGCTCCTTCTCGGCATACTCTACATTATTGCCGGGTTCGTGACGTTTGAAAACCCACTTCTCGCGGCTGCGGTTTTGACCCTTGTGCTTGGGGCGGTGCTGGTCGCATCGGGTATCATGCGAATCATACTGGCCTTCAATATGAAGGAGGGGGCACCGTGGATCGCCGTGGTTTTCTCGGGTGTCGTCACGTTCTTGCTTGGCGCCATCATACTGGCGCACTGGCCGGTCTCGAGCCTTTACATTCTCGGACTTCTCCTCGGCATCGATCTTGTCTTTGCCGGAGTGGGTTGGATCGGCGTTGGGATAAGCCTCCAAGGTCGCTCTTACGAAGCCCGCCAAAGGGCCGGATATGCTGCCGGCCGTGCGGAAGGCTACGAAGCGGGCCGAAAAGCGGGACATGAGGCGGGCCTCGCCGAAGGGTATGAGGCAGGCCAGAAGGAACGACGGGAAGAACCGACCCCACCACAACCGCCACCGTCAACGGAGGGGTGAACCAAGTCACGCGATGAAGATGGCTTGAAAGCGCGGCTCGCCTGCGAAAAAGTCAACCACGAAATAGCCCCGGAGGGATTTTCATGCCGGTTGCGGCGTCAAATCGCCTCTGACCCAAACCCTCCATGACACGGGACCGCTACCCCCCGAAATCCCCGAAAAATGGCTACCCGGAAAGACAATCACTCGTGTACGAAAGCTTGGTGGCAGGCGCCGCAGCATTCGGCACATTGCTGACATCAGGGGGTCCGGCAGCTGCGAAATCGGAGCCGAGAGAGGCGATGCCAGAGGCACGCCATGGCGTGCAGCCACCCTACGCCGGGGAGCGGAACTACCCGGATTACGGCCATGGTTTTAGCCTAACATAATCGATTGGGGCGATTGGCAACGGCCAAGGCGTTGAAAATGCTGAATCCACTTGGTCGGCACTACAGATGATTTTGGACTCTTCCCTCTGGCCGCCTCAGCAAAATCAAAATCTTGCGCCCCAACACCATGGCAAATTTCGACTTGTCCACAGCCCAATCGGCTAAGTCAGCCTAACCCTGTTCGCCTGAATCGAGGATCCAGGTTTTATCGCAAAAGGCGACATAGAGCCGTTCCTGCCCGAGCGCTGCGCCAAGCTCGATCGCCAATTCGTTCAGCATGGCTTCGATGGCAAGGTCCGGTAAATGACCGAGATAGGCATGCACAGCCTCGCCGGTGAAGACCGCGACGGGCTCGCGATCGGAGCCAATGGAGCCGTCAGGGCGCGGCCAAGCATAGGTTACTTCAGCGCGTGTAAACATGCCTGAGAGGGCTGGCAGGCCGTCGCCAACCCTGCGGCGCATCCAGGCGTGCGCCGTGCGCACCGCCTCTGAAATATCGTAAACCCGGCCTTCCGCATCCCAGCCCTCGCGCAGTCCGACCGTGATTCGGAAATCGCGGCGCGGTCCGCGTGATCCGGCAACCAAAGTATAGGCTTCCTGCCGCCGGGCAGGGACCCGTCCTTCACTCATCTTCGCTTCCTGAAGCTTGGAATGTTGAGGATCCTGTCTGCTGATCCGGGACAAAGTCGCATTCGAGCGGCAACCGATCAATTTGAATCGATCGGCCGTTCTTAATTTTGTTTTCCCAAAATCGGTCTCCCCTTTTGGATCCTAGGCTCTAAAATTCGACTTCGAGCTCTTCCAGCTGGCGGGGCTCCTTTCTTGCGGCCTCGATCCATTCCAACATTTCAGGCATAGCGAGAATGTCCCTTGCATAGGCCTCGCATGAGGAATCCAAAGGGACATGGTAGGTGGATAAGCGGGTAACGACCGGCGCATACATTGCATCGGCCAATGAGCGTTCGCCGAGGAGGTATGGCCCGCCGTAAAGATCAAGACATTCGCGCCAGATCGTCGTGATGCGATCGATATCGTCCTGCGCCCGCTTCCAGATTTTGAAATTTGGAAAATCGCCTTGCAGATTCATTGGAAGGGCGGATCGCAGGGCGGCAAAGCCCGAGTGCATCTCTCCGCTAATCGAGCGGCAGCGTGTTCTTTTGCCGAGATCTCCGGACAGCAGATGCGCCTGCGGCCTTATCTCGTTCAGATATTCGCCGATCGCCAGCGTATCCCAAATGCAAAACTCATTGTGAGTGAGGCAGGGAACGAGAAAAGAGGGAGAGAGCAGCAGAAGCTCATCCCGCACCGAGGGCTCATCCGGCGAGACGATATGCTCGGAAAAGGGAAGGCCGGAGAATTTGGTGATCAGCCAGCCTCGCAAGGACCAGGAGGAATAATTCTTGCTACTAATGGTGAGAATGGCGTCGCCCAAAGCCCGCCCTTTCCAAGCTTAAGATTTGATCGCCTTGCGCCGCACGTCTATTCCTAATCGCTTAAGAGCAAGATAAAAATGAAAAGATGCCCTCTTGAAAGCGCCGGCGCAAGGCATTTCGGGAGCCTCGCATTGTGGTTGAAATTCCGTGATTTATCAAGCCTATAGTGCGCAGACGAATGCGCTTGAATTCTTCCGGCCAGCGGTTGGCGCGGCAGGCAGGTTTCTGCGCCTGCCCTGGCCCATTGGCGGCGCGGATTGGACGGTCCGCAGGCTCTCCGGTGCTCTCGAAACTTTTGCCGCTCTCGCGCTGACCCATAAGCGCCCGCCCTTTGGCATCAATTCCGTGATCATCGACGGCAGCCCCTGCGAGGTGACGGAAGAGGCGGTTCATCGCACGCCCTTTGCGACCCTGCTGCATTTCAAGAAAGACTTTTCCGCATTGCAGCCGCGCGTGCTGCTTGTCGCGCCGATGTCGGGGCATTTCGCGACGCTGTTGCGCGCCACCGTCAAAACCATGCTTGCTGAGCATGATGTCTATATCACCGACTGGCATAATTTCCGGGATGTGCCGTTAAGCGCGGGACCGTACGACCTCGGCGATTTCACCGGCCATGTGATCGAGTTCCTGCAAATTCTCGGACCGGGTTCGCATGTGATGGCGGTCTGTCAGCCCTGCGTGCCTGTGCTGGCGGCGGCCTCGCTCATGGCGCAAGATGGAGATGAGGCGCAACCCCGCAGTATGACCTTGATGGCCGGGCCGATCGATACGCGGATCAATCCGACCAAGGTCAATCAGCTTGCCCTTCAGCAGAAGATCGATTGGTTCGAGCAGAACCTCATCTTCGAAGTGCCTCTCCATTTTCCTGGCGCGCAACGGCGGGTCTATCCCGGATTTCTGCAACTCGCGGCTTTCCTGAACATGAATTTGGAACGCCACCTGGGCTCGCTCGACGATATGGCCGAGGCGCGGGCCACCCATGACTTTCCCAAGCTGCAAATGCTGAATGAATTTTATGAGGAATATTTCGCGGTCATGGATCTGCCGGCCGAATTCTATCTTGAAACCGTGAGAAAGGTCTTTCAGGAGCACCTTTTACCGCTGGGCAAGCTCGATTTGCATGGGCGGCGCATCGAGCCCCGCGCGATCAGGCGGACGGCGCTCTTGACCGTGGAAGGGGAGCGTGATGACATCTGCGGTTTTGGCCAGACACTCGCCGCGCAGGAGCTGTGCTCGGGTTTGCGGGCTTATATGAAACTGCACCGGGTGCAAACCGGGGTTGGACATTATGGTGTCTTCAGTGGACGGCGATGGACCCATGAGGTCTATCCGGTTGTCCGCGACCTCATACAAATGACGAATTAGAAAGCAAGGACAAGAGGCTCAAAAGACTTCAAGCGCGGCCAGGTGGGCATAGGCGCGCAATGCCGTTCTTAAGCTCTTCTTTTCGTCTTTATCTCCGTTCGCTTTTTTTCCCGCATGTTTGCGCGCCTTCAATAGGGCCTTGCTGCTTTCTTTTGTGATGGTCGTATGGGTTTGAGCCGGCGTCTGGCTTTGCTCTGGGAAAAAGATGACGCTTCCTGTAGCCACTTTTCCGGGAGGTTTTTGCTCAGCCAAACCGTGCAGGAATTCGCGCATGACTTGTGCGTCACGGAGCTGGCCAAGTGCGCCCTGAATCTTTTCGCAATATTTAACCAGCTTTTTCAGGCTTTTCCGATCGTTCGCTATGCCCGGAATGCCGCTGAAAAAATCCGCCATATAGCGCAGTTCTTTCGCTCTGATCCTTATCTTGTGACGAGAAACCTGCCCGAGGTGGGCGAGACGGACGGCACTCTTAAGGAGTTTTTTCAGGCGCTTCTTGAGACGGCCGCGCACATAGATTTTGAGCGGCTCATCAGCATTGCCAAGCTGGGATGGCCCGCTTTCCATTTCCTCGAACCACATCGCCAATTCGAGCAGGCAGATTCGGCCGCGTTCGCTTCGCAAGGCCTTGATGGCGGCCTGCCGAGCGGCTTGACCCTTTGCTTTACAAAGGGCAATCGGACCAAGCGGTCGCTCATGAATATCCGTCAGGCCGACCTCCAGAGTTAAATGAGCCTCCAAAACATCCATGTCGCGCGCCCCGCCGAACATTTGGGCGAGCCACTTCAATTCACCGTCAAGCCTGGGAAAGGAGGGGTCGAAAACAATGGGCTTGAAAAGCGCGAGGGCGGCTCGCAAGCGCCGGATCGCCACGCGCACCTGATGAATGGCCTCGACATTGTCGGGTGCCTCAAGCCCAAGGATATTGAGATTGATGTCATGCAGGCAGGCGAGGCCTATGGCTTGAAACGCTTGCTTGTTTGTCATCCGCCTGGATAGGTGAGGCTTTGAGCTTTTCGCGGCCGTTCCATAGGTTCCAGCGGCGAGCAAATAGCCTTGCTCGGCTTTGCTGATAAGACTTGGATGAAGGGGCGCCTGCGAAACGAGAGCTCTGGCGAGATTGAAGGAATCCCGCAACTCGCCATTCTTCAATTCAAGCTCAAGCTCGCGGAGCATCAGCCTTTCGCCCTTTGCGGTGATTTCGCCGCGGTCGATCGAGGCTTCGATCAAGCTGGCACCGGCTTCGAGCCAATAAGAGCTGCGATCAACATGGACTTCGAATACCGGATGCAAGGCATGACGGACGGAGGCCTTGGCCACTAGAGATGCGAACGGCGTGCCTTGAAGGAGATCGAAGTCAAGCTCGGTGCCAATCATTTCGGCTTCCCACTCCTCGCGCTTTATGTCGGAAAATCCACGCCGCTTAAGGGTTTGAATCCTTCGTTCCCCGGCCGACCGGACTCGCAGAACGAAACCCTGCGTCCATAGCTCGCCCTCGGGCGTATCATAATAGACTGCGGCAAGATGCTGATGGACCGGCGGCCGGGCGGCGGGAATAGCCGCGATCAAAGCCTCGACTTTACTCCCATCTTCTTCCGCGAAGACAAATTTGAGTTCGATTTCGAGGTCGGCTGACATAGGCTAAGCCCGAACAGGTTCTTCTACGAAAGATTCAAGAATAGGCTTTCAACTGAGATCTGTCATCTCGACAGGGTTGGCGAAGCTGGGCCTTGCGTTTGGGAAGCGGGTTAGCTGTCCCAGGCTACAAGCAGCGGCGCGATATCAGGGCCGAAAGCACCGATGACCACTCTCCCCTAGATCACGATGATTTTGGGTCGAGTCGAACCAAAATCATGAAACGTGATCGATTCTAATATTTTAGAGTGGGATTTTTATGAAAACCAGAATCCACTTTTTCGCATCCCGCTCTTGAGCGCGATGCGAAAAAGTGACAGCCTTCTTTTCGGATCAATCCCGCTTCTCAAATTATCAGAATCGATCACTTCTCGTGATTTTGGATCGACAGAGCCCAAAATCATCGTGATCGAGCGGGATGGATGAGGCAAGTCTAGCAGAGCACTGGCGCCGAGGCCAACCCCCCGGCGCGAGACTGCGCTGAACAAAAGTTAAACGGTTTTGGCGGTCTTGCTCGGATCCCACCGATCCTCTTGAATGCCATCATGGACTTCTGCGAGGATGACGCCCTCGACCCATTTGAAAGGCGCGGAATCGTCCGAGCATTTGATATCCTGCTCCAGGATCAGCTTGTCGCAGAGCATGACGATGATGTCTTAGAGCGGCGCGCTCGTGTCATTTTCCTCGGTCATGCGATCGATGGAGATTTCGGCCTCTTCCTCGCCATCAAGGAGATAGATGATGAAGACCTCTTTATGGCCGTACCATGAGCTTGCCAATTCTTGAATGGTGGTGAGTAAACAATTTGAGTGGGTGACCGCTTTTCCCGGCGATTGGGCCGGGCGCGAAGCGCGGCGTGCCTTGCCATGCTGAGAAATTAGGGTCAAGGTGTAGGTGCGGGACAATGTGAAGCATGTCAAGTCCCAGTATCGTAAGTGCGGATGCCATTGTGCAACGCGGATAAATAAAGAAGCAAGCTTCAAGGTAACAAGTCTTAGGGTTCTTGATTTCCTTAAATGAATACACTTAAATGCTCCTTAGTTCAGACTTAAGTGTTATGTAAAAATAGTAAATCTGCTCTTTTCTTGCGTTGCGATTTTGAAGAATTTGATCACCGACATTCCCGGCCTCAGGGTCGGCCAGGCCCAGGATGAAGCGCTCGCCTCCGGCG
>Ga0123355_10021913_pt1 | contig 10238 bp, 6 predicted proteins | sample TergutEmb28metaG_3_FD_89872 | JGI IMG/M metagenome (GOLD analysis project Ga0123355, IMG submission 89872) | Embiratermes neotenicus P1 segment gut microbial communities from Petit-Saut dam, French Guiana - Emb289 P1 | ecosystem: Host-associated > Arthropoda: Insects > Digestive system > Gut ... | reverse complement strand
CGGGGCTTACAAAATCCCCTGCCGAGGGGTTAAGGGTGTCAGAAGACTGCAAAGAGCCATAGCCTTCGCCGCTGCCCTCTAAACGATTATCAATTAAAACATTCGGCCAGTAGCTACGAATCATCTTTAATAACTCAGTGGCCTTCCACGCCTCGCCATGGAGGTCATCATATGAAAAATCGAACCAAAATATATCAACTTGCCCATAGTTTACGCACAGCTCCTCTATCTGAGCGTGCATATATTTCAGATAATTATCGAAATTATGAGCCTTGCCCTTATAGGCCTCGTTATCCCGCATGGGGTGGATTTTATCACCATAATGAGGGTAATCCGGATGATGCCAGTCGATTAAGCTGTAATAAAAGCCGATTTTTATCCCCTCGGCCCTAAAGGCGTCTACATACTCCCTTACAAGATCCCGCCCAGCCTTGGTATTGGTTGCCTTGTACTCGGTTAGCTTGCTGTCAAAGAGGCAAAACCCGTCGTGATGCTTTGTTGTTAGGACGGCGTATTTCATGCCTGCCGCTTTAGCGGCTTTTGCCCAGGACTTAGGATCGTAATCAACCGGGTCGAAGTTATCGAAATGGGTTTGGTAGTCCTCTATTGATATTTTTTCGATACTGCGCACCCACTCCCCTCTTGCAGGAATTGCGTATATCCCCCAATGGATAAACATGCCGAATCTGCTTTCTACAAACCAATCTGTTTTTGCCATAAATGCCTCCTTATTTTAGGGCTTAACCCTTTTTAATGGTTAAGTTACTTTTCATTAAATAGTCTAGTTGATACGATTTAGGCGACATACCATAATGCTTTTTAAACTTACTGTAAAAATATGTTTGATTAACGATACCCACAGCCACCGCAATTTCCTTAATGCTCATAGATGTGGTTTTAAGCAAAGAGACCGCCATCCCCATCCGCTGATTATTAATGTAATCGGGAACCGAAATACCTGTCTCGTTTTTAAAAATATGGTTAGCGTGTTTGGTTGACAGTCTTACTACATCAGCAATCTGCTTTAGGCAAAGGTTAGGGTCTTTTAGGTGTTTTTTTACATATTCCTCAATAAGCTGGGTGGTGGCTGCATACTTTGTACTTTCCTTTTTATATGACAAGAAGGGTTCGAGACTTGCCATTAGTCGTTCTTTATACTCTGCAGCTGTTTCGATTGAAGACAGGGCACGGAGCAAATCGCTTAAATTTTGCTCGGCTTCAATTCTTTTTGATGTTTTAATCGTATCTGAAACGGTTTCCATAATTGTATGGGTCAAATGGATTATTGATATGACGATATTGGGAAATTTGAGAAGAGAGATGCTGTCAATTGCCGCATCTACAGCCTTTTTAACACCCTCATGATCCCCCTGGCGTAAAGATTCCATTACGGCCTTTTCGCTTTCAAAGGTGAAACTGATGGAATCGTTGGCAATGTTAGCGGCTACACTTTCCGGGGTAATAACCGTGTTTAAACCCAGTACAAACCGGTAATCGCTGCTTGCAGCCGCGTCTTTATACGCAGAAGCTATTTGCTCGGTATTTTCAACATAGCCGGATAGGGATGCCGTAACAGTTACGCCAAAATGCCTGAAGATGTAAGCCATAGACTCATAACAAAGGGCAGTAATTTCCTCCATAAATAAAGTCTTTGCAGGGGGCACAGACATAACTACAACCATAAGATCCTCTTTAAAATCAACGCCGTAATTTTCATAGCCCCTGCTGAAAATTTCCATAGAAACATTTAGAATGGCAAACTTAATTAAACTGGGATTGATAAGCCAAGCCGGTTTTTCCCAGCCGCTAAGGCGAAGCACCGATACAATAAACCCATTAGCCACAGTAAACCCGTATTTCTTTATGCTGATATCAAACTCAGAATCCTCCACATCCCCAGTCAAAAGTTTTTTAAACCAGGAGTCCTTCATTGCCCGCTCGTAGGAATCCCGTTCGGTTTCATATTTTTCCAACATTATCCTGTTTTTGTTAAAGAGATCACTTAAATAAGAAATCTCGTCTTTAGGTTTATAGCCCACCGCTACCGTATGCTGCACAAGGGTATTAACGGGCTTATATATAACCTGTGAAACCATTATCGCAGCGATAAGCATAATCACCAAAAATATAATGGTAACCGTGATTATGCTGTTCCTTAGTGCATTCATTTGCTGCTCAATAGTTGTGTAAAGCTGGGCACTAACCAGCAGCATACTAAAATTCTCTAAAAATGCGTAGGAAACAAAATATCTGCCGCTATGTATACTGGCGGTTAAAAAACCGTTGGCTTCTGCTTTGCCTCGTTGGTATAAGTCGGGGATGGCTGCAATTAGTGCCGAAGTATGCTCCCTTACACTGCCGCCCTGGTCAATAAGCTGGCCATCTTCTGTTACTAAAAACACTGTTTCCCCGTTTGGCATTGCATCGTCCTGCCATAAAGCATCTAAGAATACACGGGCATCCATATTAAGGGCGACACCGCCGTTCATGTTACCGTCACGCATCCGGTCGTACATAAGATAGGTAAAAACGGGGAAATCTTCATCCATATAGCGGTATAGGGGTGTTTGTACAGGAAAATTACCGTAAAAACCCCCAAGCAAATTAAGCAGGCTTTGATCTTGAAACAAAAAGCCGCTGTAAGAAGAGTAAAACCGCATGGTATGGGCATTAAAAACATATACAGAATGTATCCCAGGGTTGACGCTTAGCAATGTCCTTCTGACGCGATTCATAGCTGTGATGCTGCTTGCGATATCGATTTCCACGTCGGGGCGAAACATTAAAGAGCGCACATCGTCATTGGCGTAGTACAGGTACATAACAATGTTGGAGGCATTGGCATTTACTAAATCAAAGGTATAGACAATTTGCTCAAACAACTTTTGGCTATGCTCGTACTGCATACGCTGTACAGAATCCCCGACACTGAAATAAACGGATATAGAAACGCCTATAACCCCGAGCATTATAAGCACGGTGAAGGATAGGAGTATTTTATGAAAATACTTACCTTTCATGATCCTGCGCATACATTACCTCAGCTTCTGAAGGAAAGATTATTCAGTATACGTCATTACAGGCGTGACCCGCAATCCCACTTGGCTGATGTGAGAATAAGAGAGCTGTTAAGCTCACATCAACTAAGTGAGATTGCGGGTCAAAACCCCTGATGACCTGCCGTGCTAGTTTTCTTATTTTACCGTGGGTTTACTTCTTGCCATGCAGTTATCTGGGCTTCAATATCCACACGCAAAGCTGACCGTCCGGCGGCTTCTAAGCGGTTTATTACTTCCGGTACAAATACATCCGGGTCTACTGTGCCGGTGTTAAGCAAATGCTGAACCTCTGCAACAATTGCATGGAAGGCAGCGGCTTCGGTTTCCACCGCGCTAAAGTCGGCGTTAAATCCTAGAAGTGCCGATGGGGCACCCTCTCTGTTAGCCCTAAGGGTTGCTTCAAAACCTTCGCGGGGTTGTTCCGGGGTGCCAAACCTGTGATACAGCCCTGCAATTTGATAGGACGCTTCGCCGTTAAACCATTCTTCGCGGCCGGCGTCGGTTACTTCAATCATCATACTGGCTTCGTCAATGAAATTCCAATGAATGCCTTGTATTCCATAGTTAAGGGTGTTTGTGATTAAGGGGTCGCTCCACACTATATCGATCATCCGTAATGCCAGATGAGGGTGCTGGCTGGTTCTGGAGATACCAAGAACCGTGTTTTGTATGTCAGCAGTGCGGATGGGGGAGTTTGTAAAGAGGCGGACATCATATACCCTAAACCCATAACGCTCAGAGTTGGTAATACCGTCGTCTACAAAGGCAAAGTTTGGCATTACCGCATACTGACCGGTACTTATTTCGTCACCCCATATGGTGCGGGAGGCGGCGTCTAAGGCGATAAACCCTCTGTTAAACCAATCATGCATAAGCCTCCAGTATGGCATGTTCCGGATTTCGTCTTCAAAACCGTCGGTAAACTCACCAGTTATTGGATTAAATTGGAGCCACCAATCCACATCTTCTAATGGGCTGTCTACAAGATGAGGCGGGTTAAGATGGCTTGCCCCTGTTCCGGGGAGAAAAGGAATCAAATGAGGCTCATACTGGGCTATGATTTCCAAGAAAGGTTCCACATCGGCCAGCGACCTAACAGACTGATAGTCAAAACCATGTTTATCCACATAGTAAGCGTGGAAGGTAAGACCCGGCGACTGGGAGAGCTGATACACAATAGGGACACCATAGATATTACCCCCGTGACTTACAGCGTTAAACCAGGTCTCGCTGGGGACCATGTTCATAATATTAGGCCCATATATCGGAAGCAGATCGTTTAAAGGTGCCAGGTCGCCCCTGGCAGCTACCGGAGCAAAAAACGGAGGCATCCACTGAGCCATGTAGGTGATGTCAAAAACTTCGCCACCTAAAAACATCATGTTTAAAAGGTCGGAGTATTCACCCCAGTCCAGCATTCTAAGATCCAACTGCAAGCCCGCTTCGGGGTGCCGTTCGATAAGCAGCCGATTGACTTCATCAACAACAGCATCATGGGCGGGACGCCCGCCGTCGATGACAATCCATGAGATATACGTCAGCTCTGCCGGTATTTCCGGCTCCTCGGGTTCTACCGGGTCAACTTGGGGGGTGGGGTCCGGGTCCGGTGCCCATTGAGGCAATGCCTCTTCTTCAACCGGTGTGTCGTCGTTGCCGTTACGATTGCAGGCAGCTATGGCCAATACCACCACTAACAATAAAGCGAGTAATAATAAACTGCGTTTCATTCTAATTCCTCCTTTAACTCATACCGCCTCATGCGGCTGACATTTGCATATATACAATCAGCCCTTAACAGAGCCTAAATGGATGCCTTTAACAAAATACTTTTGCAAGAACGCGAAAGCCACAAGCATAGGCCCAGCCGCAATCACAGCCATTGCCATTCTGGCGGAAAGCGTAGGGACATCGGCAATGCCTATTGCCAGCTCCGGCCTCATTAATGCTATATCCCGTATAGCGGCGGCGTGGGACATAATCCTATGGAGTAAAAACTGCAATGGGAAGTTCTCCTGGCTGCGTATAAACAGCAGCGGCCCAAACCAATCGTTCCAGTAATTAAGGGCGATAAATAATCCCACAGTGGCTAAGGCCGCCTTGGACATGGGCAGGACGATTTTTACAAAAATCATTAACTCGCCTGCCCCGTCAATCTTAGCCGATTCGATTACCGAGCTTGGCAAAGTGGCAAGGAAGCCTCGCATTAAAAAGACATTCCATGCACCAATAACCGCCGGAAGGATTATTGCAAGCAAGCTGTCTGTAAGATTAAGCCACTGAGTCATCATGATATAAAAAGGCACAAGGCCGCCGGAAAAAATCATCGTGATAAAAATATATACTGATAAAATATTGCGATATGCAAAATCCTTACGGGACAGGGCATAGGCAAAAGATGTAGTAACCCACAGCCCTAAAGCGGTGCCTGTAACAGTAACAAAAAAGGATACCCCATAAGCACGGACAATGCGCATAGGATCAAGAAAAATATAGCGGTAGGCCTCAAATGAAAATTCAGCGGGGATGAGAGCATAGCCCGCTACACGCAAAGAACTTTCCGATGAAAGGGAAATAGAAATAACCAGCATCATAGGAAGCAGTATAAACAGGCTAAACCCGCCAAGTATCATATGAAGCCAAAGCCTAGACAGGGTGAAACTCTTACTGCCAACAGAGGTAATCATTTAGGGCCCCCTAAAAAAGCGCATTGTCTTTGTCGTCAAACCGCCTTACAAGCCAGTTTGCAAACAATATACATACTAAGCCAACTACCGATTGGTAAAATCCAGCCGCCGCCGACATCCCCACATTGCCCAGCTGCCTTAACGCCCTAAAGACATAGGTGTCAATAACGTCCGTAACGGGATAAAGCATGACCGAATCCCGGGTAAACTGGAAGAACAGGCCGAAGTCCGCCCTAATCATGCCTCCTAAGGCCAGCAAGGTCAGCATAATCATAATGGGTTTAATCATTGGAAGAGAGATATAGCGTATCATTTGAAGCTTACGCGCGCCGTCTAGGGTGGCGGCTTCATAAAGCTCCGGGTCAATGCTGGTAAGGGAGGTATAGTAAATAAGCGTACCAAATCCTACCCCTTTCCATAAGTTGGCCAGAGGCATAATCACCCACCAATAATTAGGCGTGTTATACCAGAGCCTGGAACTGCCGCCGAAAAACCCTATGATTCTGTTTAAATAGCCATGCTGCATATCCAAAACCGCAAAGCCAATATAGGAAACCACGACCCAGGATAAAAAGAACGGGATAAAAAGAACGGTTTGATACAGCTTAACAAACTTTGATGCAAGCTCATAAAGCATCAGAGCAAAAATTACCGCAACCACAAGGCCAAGGGTAATAAATATCAGATTAAACACTACTGTATTACGGGTAATACGTAATGCATCCCCGCCTCTAAAAAGGAATTGAAAATTGCGAAGCCCCACCCATTCGCCTCCAAGAAGGCCGCCTATACGGGCATCATATCTTCTAAAGGGCAGCAAAACGCCATACATAGGCACATAGTTAAAAATCCCGATAAAAATGATGCCAGGCAGTGCCAGTGCAAACAATCCCCAGTTTTTCTTAAAACGGGTTATGGATCTGCTGAAATATTGAGCCATCAAACCACTCCTATACCGGTCATAATGCCGAATATACAATTGCGCGGGATTTACAGCAAGCTGTTAAATGCAGAAAACACTATAATATTTACCGATTACAGAGCTTGATAGGCAATATTTATAGTATATTCTGTTTTTTGAATACGCCAAGTGTAGTAATTGAACAACTTTCGCAAAACCGGAGTTTACATATGTTGTGAAATGGCTGAGTATATACAAACCAAGGAGGTGCGTATGGAGAAAAAAGAGCCTTATATGATTAGCGGTGAGTTTCACTATTTTCGTGTGCCCAAAAATGACTGGGATAAGCGGCTGGATTTACTTGTAGAGTCCGGCGCAAACACTGTGGCAACATACATTCCATGGATTTTGCATGAGCCCAAGGAGGGAGTTTTCTGTTTTTCTAAAAGCCCCGAGACCGACTTGGACAGGTTTTTAAATTTATGCCAAGAAAAGGGCCTGGATGTGATTGCAAGGCCGGGCCCGTACCAATACTCCGAACTACGGTATTGCGGGCTGCCAGCATGGCTTTGCGAGGGTCATCCTGAGATTATGGCCCAAGACAAAAACGGGGTACCTTACAATAAATTTGCGGTTTCATATTTGCATCCCACATTTTTGGCAAAAACCGAAAACTGGTTTAAGGCGGTTTTGCCCATTGTGGCAAAGCATGTGAAGAGCTGTGGCGGTGCTATCCGCTATGTACAGTTTGATAACGAGATGTGCTTCCACGAATGGTTTGGGGGTTGGGATTATCACAAAGATATAATGCTGCCCCGTTTTGAGGAGTACAAAAAGCAGCACCCCCAAGCCGGATATCATGAATTTTATTTTAGCGCGGCAGCAGAATACGCAGGGATTTTGGCCGGATGGATACGGGATGCCGGCATAGACTGCAAGCTTATGCACAATGCCGCCAACCCCAATATGGTGTCGTATTTCCGGGATACTGTTAAAGAGATCGGCGAAAATTTCGTGCTGGGAGTTGATATGTATTTCAATTTGGGCATGGATTTTGAAGCCCTTAACCCAACGCCCATTTTTGCGTCAAACGGCTATCTTGGCTTCGAGCAGCTAAGACTTATGGGGTTTACCCCCGCGGTACTTGAAATGCAGGCGGGCAATTGCGCCGACTGGCCGCCCACAACCCCAGAAAACCTAGACTGCTGGTATAAAACCTGCCTTGCCATGGGCATGAAAGGGGTTAATTGGTATGTGTTTACCGGCGGGCCCAACCCTGCGGGGGTTGGCGGGGACGGCGATTTATATGATTATCGTGCCCCCGTTGGGCCTTTTGGCGAAGTACGTCCAGCATTTGATGTGTTAAAAGATTTTTCACGGTTTGTACAGAAAGAGAGCTGGCTTACAGATGCCGAGATAGAATATGACTATCTGCTTGGGCTTGATTGGGCGCATCCTAGGGGCAAGAATGATAAAGCCCCTGGGTTTGGTAACCCGGAGGCTTGGAATTTTTTGCGTAAGGGTGTGCTTGTAACCGGACTATGCTTAACCCGTATGCCTAAGCTTGTGGAGCTATGTAAAGATAATTGGATTTTAGAAACAGATAAGCCGCTGGTAATTTCGGCTTCACTTAAAATGCCCCGGGATGTGCAGGATAATATCGTAAGATTTGTTAAGAACGGCGGAAAAGCTCTGATCGCGCCGTTGATTCCGGTGCTGGATGAAAACGGTGAGGAATATACGGCTTTGCGAGATTTTCTTGAGGCAGACACTACTGAAATAGCGGACTGTATTGATTTTTGTTATGGAGAACTAACAAATATCGCACCTACGGCGGCGTTTAGTTCAGACGTTCCGAAAGGCGGAACGCAATTAGCTTACGAAAAATTCTCCGGGCTTCCGGCGGCATGGGAAAAGGGTTTCCCCGGCGGCGGCAAAGTTATATGGCTGGGGCTTACGTGGAAGCATAGCAAGAATATTCATATATCTCTCTTAAGGGACTTAATGAAGCGGCTTAACGCGCCTAGTCCTATCGTAACCTGCGACAACCAGTATATCTGGGCAGTGGTACGTTCATATAAAGAAAAACGCTGCCTTTTTGTTATGAATTTATTTGCATCTCCAATGGAGGCAACTATTACCGTAAACGGACAAGTGCCAATCAAACTACAGCTTTCGCCCATTGAAACAAAAATTATTTTGTTATAAAAAGGAGAAACTTCATGAAAAAAACAAGCAGAGCACCCCTAACACGTCATCCGCAAAACCCCATCTTAGCCCCGGAAACAATGCCATTTCGCTGCTACACCGTAATGAACTCCGGCGCAGTTATGTTTAACAATCAGGTTCTGCTGCTTTTAAGAGTAGAATACTGTGACAGAAGCACCCATTTCCATGTGGCAACCAGCGACGACGGGGTAAATTTCACTGTATGCCAGCAGGAAATCAATTACCCTCTTAGCCTAACAGAGCAGCATATAGGGGCCGCGCACCGCTTTGATATGCGCATAACCCCCATGGACGGTGTTTATTATATAACCCATGCGGCCTGGCTTCCGGGAGGCTTTGGCTGCTGCAGCGGCACAGCTATTACAAAGGACTTTGTTAACTTCGAGCCCCTGCCGTACTTGGTACAGCCCTCTAACCGCAATGTGGTATTTTTCCCGGAAAAGATAAACGGTATGTACGCTAGAGTAGACCGCCCCCAAGATGTAGACGGCAAGGGGGGCATGTGGGTCAGCTATTCTCCGGATTTGCATTTTTGGGGAAACAGTATGCCTATAAACATACGAGCCGCCAATTTAGGCGGATCCGGGTGGTATACCAATAAATGCGGAGCGGGTGGGATTCCGATAAAGACTGATAAGGGCTGGCTACTGATATATCACGCTACGGCAAGCACCTGCTCTACAGAGAATTATTTCCTGGGTGCCATGATGCTGGATTATAATGAGCCCCATAAAATCTTGACCGCCCCAACTGAGTTTATTTTAACCGCCGAAAGGGACTATGAATGCATAGGCCAGACACCCAACGTAGTATTTTCTAACGGAGCAGTAGAAATGCCTGACAAAACGCTAAATATCTACTACGGTGCCGCCGACACCCGCATGTGCCTTGCACAAACCACCGTGCCGGACTTAGTGGATTATTGTTTTAATAACCGATAGGAAGTGATGCGCCTACCTCCCGATAATCCACATCTTAATAACAGCAGCAACCTCCCGCACATAGTAAAAAGGTTTACCAAGCCAGGGGGTTGGCGCTGGATAAATAGTGGCGTCAATACCTAGCATATCCGCAAACCTAGCCGATCGAAACATATGAAAATTACTGGTAATTACAACCGCCCGCGGTGGATGGTCGAAATGATCATCAATTATGTCCCGAGAAAAAGACATGTTTGTGTAGGTGGAGGTAGCGGCGTTTTCCAGTAAAATCAGCTCCCGAGGGATGCCGTGGTCTATTAGATACCGGGCCATGGCCTCAGCTTCGGAAATATATTCGCCAAAGCCGGTGCCGCCAGTTACTATTATTATCGCGGTTGGGTTTCTTTGGTGGTAGGTTATGGTTTGATCCAGGCGCATTTGTAGG
>Ga0123355_10021912_pt1 | contig 10238 bp, 7 predicted proteins | sample TergutEmb28metaG_3_FD_89872 | JGI IMG/M metagenome (GOLD analysis project Ga0123355, IMG submission 89872) | Embiratermes neotenicus P1 segment gut microbial communities from Petit-Saut dam, French Guiana - Emb289 P1 | ecosystem: Host-associated > Arthropoda: Insects > Digestive system > Gut ... | reverse complement strand
CCTGCCTATGAAGATGGAACCGATAGTGAGTTCCGAAACGTCGGCAATTAGAACTCAGACGCCGGGGAATTACCCAAAAAGGAATAAATTACATTTAGAAAACGGCGAAAGCTTAAAAACAAGTATTATCTTTAGTACACTTAAATTGCACACTTGATATACAAGTATACACAGAGCAATCAAAACGTCACGCACCCACCTTTTTGAAAAATATTCTCTTTTATCCTAAAAATACTTTAAAATCAGAAAAACTCAATGTTTTATCGAATTTTGGAAATGTCCACTACGATCTGGCATGAGTGCTTTCACTTTTTCCTCATGTTTGAAGCATGTCAGTGAATAGTTCCAACAGTGATGCACGGTGGATATTTTGTTTCACTTCTTCTAATCTGTACGGGCTCTTTTCGTAAACTTTCTCTTTCACAACCCCGAAGATAGAAATCCAATGTTGTTAGATCTGAAGATCAAGGGAGGCCACTACTTTCGAGAAGAATATGTTGCATGTGCCATAGCATCATATTACCGAAACCAGCAATAGATTTCTGCAGCTTCCAACAAGGTTAAGAAACTCATAATTAGTTCTTCATAACCTTCCGCTTCTCTTAATAAAACGAGAGTTCATTTTCCACCAAGAGATAACATATCAGACTCCGAATTCAAAAAACGGTGAAAATCTTCATGGAATTTATGGATACTATCAGCCCTATATATTCTGCTGTTTTAGCTATTACTGTATTAACTACGGTAATCTAAAACCTCTATATTGTCTCGGATAAAGTGTAAAAACCACTGGCGTTGAACCGCCGTAGTTTGAAACAACTCATTTTAAAAATTACACGTTTCTGCAAGATGTTTTGTGCAATGTTATCTAGCGCATTCTTTACGTAACGTGTTGATTTTGTGGTCCTGACAAAGGCGCTTTTGTACGCTTATGTATACATAGCGTATATACACAGTATATATGTATAATAGAGCATTATATGTGTGCATAAACGCATGCACGTATATGCACCCGCAATGTAATCCGCTGCACCCACTGTGCTCATGGTCTGGCTACGGGCCTGAAGATAAGATTTTAATTTTAATGTTAATTTATTTATATTCTATGACTCCACAAGAACGTTAATACCTTGGACATAGAACAAGTCAAGAAAATATTACATACATACAGTAGTTGTTGGTATAACAAAATATCTTAAAACTGATTTAGCTTAAAACGACGAATTACTTTACTAACCACCACAGGAGTTTGCTAAACAACCAAATTACATGATGTCGTCTGCAGGTACCGTATCATTCACGAACGTGGACTGCAGGTGAGGGAGTACTGGCGTTACTATCAAAAAAAGCCTGAGTGTGGAGGTTTGGGTTCCAGTTTTGTGAGTGTGGGCATCGCAGACTTCTACCCCGCACTACTGGCGCTACTCTATGGTCTGCTATGCTCAGTGGTTGTGCTGCTGCTAGAAATTCTAGCACACAAAAGGTTGGAGTTTTATGTCTGATGAGGTGGCACACTCTGGTGTTAGTCCAGTACACTAGCAACCGGAATAGCGTATAGAGACTAGGATATGGGCTGGACGTCTGAAGTATTGTAACTCGTTTCTCGGAAGCGGAAAGACATTCCAGCATTTTTCCAAGCATCCGGACCAGTTATGGGGCTCACTCAATGAGTACCGAGATACCTTCCCCCTAGAGTAAGTCAGGTGGGGCTTGAAGCTGACAAGTCACACAATTTTGTGCCAAGATTAAGAATGAGTGGAGATTTACTTCCACTCCCCATATGCCTGCATGGTATGCACAGGGACAAATGTATCTTTACTTTGCCCAGTATACTATTTATTTGTAACATGCTGCAAATTACATTTGAAATCACAAGTGACACCATTTCATCAGCTATTATTGCCAAGTGTTTTGATTTCTATTAGAATACTCCTCTTGACAAAGCAAAGTAGTTTTAAAAATCATAACAATTTGAAGGTGGTAAACTAGAATGAGCTAGCGTTGCCTTCACCTCACAAGTTCACGTTTGTGCCACCATTAAGTTGCTGACAGAGAGTCAGCCCTTTTTCATCCTGTCACAAACTTCCTGTTACTTATTATTATATCTTTCCTCTGTTGGTAATACTTTGTAATAGTTCATACATAGGAAGAATAGATGACAAGAATGCCATGCACTGAAACCTGTTTAAGAAATACACTTTAGGAATCCTCCCACCTCAGACATTAGAATAATTAGTACCAACTCTTTCCCATATGAAAATTTTTATACCTTGCCCTTTTTATGCGTTTTTGTCACAATAATTTGCAGTCTAAGAAGCATGAAAAATGTAGGGGAAGAGAGTTTTTCTCATTTTCATACCTTTTGCCCATGAAAATGTTTCAGTTTATTCAAGTTCTCATACTTTCAATTTTTTATGTTTTTACATACAGTGGAGAAATGATGCTCACAGTTAACATAGTTAATATCCAAGGTCATTATGACACATGCATTTCACGTGGCATGACATACGTGTCTCATTTCTGACTTCTGTACTCTATTTTACTGGTCCATGAAGCAACGTGTTTGTGAAGTGTGTAAGTACTCCAGGCGAGTTACAGTTAAAAGTCTTGGAACAGATCATAATAATATAAGCCATTGTCAAATATTTTTCTCAGTGCTATCAACTAGTAACAAAATTCAGGCCCACAGCATTGTCAATGCATTTTAAGAACACTTCAAACTCCAGTGACATATCCTAGTGATGTATGGACTCTCTAAATGTTGAAGAAGTTTGGGTTTAATTGAGGGTGCTGTGACTATTTAATACTTGAAAATCGAGGTACAAACATAAAGTTTACCCTATAACACAATGAAGACAATGGGGAGAGGTAGAGGTATAGCTATACACTTTTTTTCAACCTTGGTGCTTGGTGGTGTTGTGTGGTCAGCGTCACTCCTTGGATGCTTTTCTCCAGGAAAGAGCCTGAGTACCAATCTCACAGGAGGCTGGGAAGGCCTCAGGGCCGGCCTGGACAAGTGCTTAAAATCTCACCCCCACAGGAGTTCGAACTCCAAATCATCCATTCCAATCCCACATTTAATTACCCTGACAGTATCAGATGACCAACACAAATCATGAAATTTACTGGCAGGTAATGTCACATTTCTTCTCCATAAAATTCAATTTTTTATAGTTCTGAGCATTTGTTTTCACACGCATGCAGTTTACTGGTAATGCTATTCCTTTCATATGAAACACCTAACAAAATTATTACTAAACATAGTACTACTATTTCTTTCAGGTTTCATCATCATTTGGGACTGCAAGGCCAAATTACAGAAGAGAAAAGGGGACGTTCATAAACATATAAATTTTATTTTTATTTTTTAGCAACTTAGGGACATTTACATTAGGCCCTTTGTCACCATATTGTGTAGTCTTTAGGTTCCAGATGGAGAAGGCATACAGACATGAAGATTAGTTACAAGACAAATGAACAATTTTTAATACCAGACAAGGTGTGGTTTCAAGCTTGGTGGTTGAGCATCGGGCTAACAAACCCATATGACAGACACTAGTACATTAGAAATGTTACCCAAGACCTCAGATTTTGTCAGTCTTTGCAATGATGTAAGAAATGAAAAGAGGTAATGATTTTTGAAACTGGGAGTTTCAGACACCTCTATAAATTATGACACAGTTTCATTTTTGTGGCTACCATTTAAAATTCCCATCTGTTGTTCACACCTTTCGGTACACATAACTAAAGGAGGTGTGGAACATAGAACACTCTTCTGTCTTCCCCGCTATTTTGTCACATGACAAGCGACATTGTAAACATACAATATGAGTTACAAATTTGAAACTTTCTACATGGCTACGAGAATGTTTTCTATCACGAGTAGTTAGTAATCCTTGAAAGACCAAAAAAGAAGACAGAGAGTTCGCTTACTGGTTGCACAACTTTCAGTTAAAAATCACATAAGGAGTATTAAAGATTTTATTATCTCTGATACAAGTGGTTGAATGAATGAGCACATGAACAATAGCTCATTTATTGTGTCTGAATTAATGGATGGGTGACTGACACAGGCCTGAATAAATATGAAAATTTGTAGAGGCTCCTTACATTATACAGTTTTCCATATCTTTTACACTCTTTCTATAAGATAAACAAAATATTTGATCTCCAGATTCAATGTAACTTTAAAATTTTAGCTCCATCTTCATGTAGTTTGAGAGGAACAGTTTCCTTCTCTGCTGTATTGGACAGTTTCATTTGATTTACACAAATCATACTATGATCACCATTCATACAATTCACCCCATTAATGAATGTCTCTTTAACACTCATCACATTATTATTTGATAAAGCAGTTCCATTTTTTCTTAATGTCATCTCACCATTTATTATGTCTGCATTATTGGAAATTCCATCGAAATCAGCCTTCACCGTTATTTCATTCTTTGTTAGCTTATCTTGGGGTAAATATTGTGGGTTAGGAATGAAGCTTATGAGTATTCTGATAATGATACTGTTCACTTTAATGAACAACTTCGTGGAGATGTAAATAGCTATCAAACAGAAGAATGTAACATCTATCAGATAATATTGCAAGAAAGAGTATTCTTTGGCCGGAGACTGTAGATGGTAAGCGCCTTTATGTCTCAGTACATATTCTGTCCAATATATCGCACGATCTAGTGGATGTTCTGGTTGATCACGCAGCAGCTTGGAGCGCTTTCTTACACTATCTCGATACCTGTAAATCAAGTGTGACACAATACAATAATACTTTGTGTTTCACACACTGCTGGCAGATTAAAATCCAAGGACTTACAACACATGGCTTGTAATTCTACACTGAAAGTTTTAAGCAAATAAATTTACATTTTAAAACAAATTTTTTTCTTTCTCTGTGCTTCTTTAAGCTACAGTATACAATTGGACAGGTACAATTTATGAATTTTCTAGAGTTCATTCTGTGGGGGAAGAGAAGGAGTGAAGCTCTAAAGAAATTAGGTAGCTTCAACCAATATATCAGTGTGCCACTTGCATCAGTGTAATTTGACAAAGTTGACAGGCATATTATTGTAAATTTTGTAACACTTTTTCATTTCGTGTTTACAGAATTAACTCCGAATTCTCATTTAAAAGGCATTTCGAATGATGATGTTTAACAAAAAGTAATTTAACCATGTAAGCCATAGTGGTGAATAAACACACAGCTTGCGTTAGTGTTCAAAATCTCTCCATATTTGTTTATATGTCTCTGAAACTACACATCAATTATTTCCATAAACTGAGTTAACTTATTGGTGTTTTCTATGATGTAAAAACTGAAATTTTTTACATATGAGTCAATATTAGTCCCAAATAAGATATTCAAAAGAAAAAGTTCCATGGGCACTACCTACATATTTTTGTGGATGTGAGAAGTGAACGAGAGAGATAGATAGGCAGACAAAGAGAAAGGGAGAGTAAGAAAGTGCTGGGAGCAGTAGGTATGAAGGAAGAAAGGAAAGTTGAGAGAAACAGTAACAAGATTCTTAAGTTATATGTCATCATTCACCAAGTGCTGTTACATGCCAGTAGAAAGCCTGGCAGGAGCAGATGGTGGAAGGAAACTGGGAAGAAGAACAACACAGCTGTAAAGCTACACTTTGTTAACCCTCAAGTGCTGTTACATGTCAATAGAAAGATTGACAGGAGCAGAGGGAGGAAGGAAAGCAGGAGGATGAACAACACATCTGTAAATCCAAGCTTTGTTATTTGCCAACTCTCTTACATGTCATTTGCAAGAAGGAGGGACACACAGGGAGGAAGAAAAGTTAGGAGAAACAGCAACAGAAATGTGAAGCTAGTTTTGTTATTTTTGTTATACATTAATTTAACAGAGAGAAGGTCTGGGGACCAGAGTTAATGATAGGATTGTATGTTGTTTATATAGTTTAGATAGTACCATTAAATAAAGCAAGATATAAGGAAATGTTGACATACTTAACAATCAGCACAACAATATCTACAGTCTATTGGCAGATAGTGATCCTGCATGCCACTTTGGATTTCACAGCGTTCAGAAGGCACACACCATGCACTTAGAGATCCACATGATTGAATATGTAGAGACACAGGGGTTTCTTGGAATTCTGCATAGATGCCAAAACCACTCAGCAGCAACAGGAAGTTCTGTACTGCACAGTGGCAATACTTATTTTACTTTTTATGTATATATTGTTTTAATTATACAGCACCAAACTTTGCATTAAAAAAGTATAGGAATTAATGATATTTGTATTTTAGGGTATGAATCAGCCATTCATGCAAGAGTCAGGGTTGTGTGGCAGGCTTACAGCAATTCAATATTAACCCTTACCCTGCTAAAATGGAGGATATGGTGAGCTCCTAACAATACCAGCAAATGGCAGATGGGATTTAACTTGGAATTTAAAAGGTTAATAGACAGAGATTTTTCTAATAATCTTTGTGATCAAAATCTATTCGATAATGCCAGGTATGTATAATATTATTAAATAGGCATGGCATCACTTTATGCAGAGCTTCTGAAAACCAGATTACGTAAGAGAAAGCAGCATCTCAATGCTTGGAGATACTATAAAGATCACAAAAAACTATTGTCTTATTAAGAAATGGTGTGGGGGATATAATAATGACTACATTGCTAAAAATTATGAGTATGATAAAACAAAGCAGCAAGAGAAGGGAAGAAAACTTCATTCAGAAAATCTGAAGGAATGAGAAAATTTTGGACAAATCAAGGATAAGATTATGGACTGAATTCATCTTGTTCAGAATGTGGTCCAGTTACGGGTTACTGTGAATATCATTAACAAATCTCAATAATAATTAAACCAATAAATATATTGTATTTGGGAGAGACTCCTACCTGTCTACCATTAATGTCCTTTTAGGTAAGCTGCAGACAGGGGGTTTCTACCCAGTAATGTTTATTTGTTGGTTTAATTAATAATGTTGTATAAAAATATGTGGTAATGTCCATCATTGTGAAAACATAAACAAGCTTGTGGTTGAATAAAAGGTAGGGAAATCCTTCACCAGATGAATTTCCATTGTGTGATTCAAACACTTTATTATGCAACTAATGCACCAGTATATAATTTGTAGATACAATTAAAATTATTAAATATTTAAAAATGCCTTGTGCAGTACTTGGCTAAAATTACAAAAATGGTTCTATCGTGTCCGTTGACATGGATGTAGTTGGTGTTATGGCAGCATAATCCGAACCCCACTGAAATTAAATTAAATCAAAAGTTCGACTCCCTCTATCAAAATTAAAAGACAGTGCCTCCCTATACAGTGAACTATGCACATGTACACCGGGGTAAGTCCTTGTTATATTTCTATTATATCTGTCTCTTTTCTTTCCTTTTCATGTTGTTTGGACTGTTTATCTGTTTCTAAAACAGACCCTCTTAATTTTATTTAACTACAGTCAGATTATACAGCCATAACAACTACGTCCATGTCAACGGACACGATAGAACCATTTTTGTAATTTTAGCCAAGTACTGTACAAGGCTCCCTGATGATGGATCCTATGTGATCCAAAACATGTCAGAGCTTTTTTAAATATTTTATAATTTGAAATGTATCAACGAATTATATATTGGTGCATTAGTTGCATAATAAAGTGTTTGAATGTCATTGATGCATGGTGCAAACATGTATATTCCATTGTGTGATATTTGAGGCTCTCATGATTATGGTGATTATGAACATTACTCTGTTCAGGGATGTGCTGCTGTGTGTTTTGTTTGATATGAACTAACATGTGGAGAAGCATTATGCCTCAACTTTGGAGTAGCAGAAAATTGAAGAAGCAATATTTCTGCCACCTGACCCCCTTTTGATCAAAAGAAACAAGGTTGTGTAAAATTTGTGGGGTAACAAGTAATATAGAATAGTTTACCCTTTATCTTCCTCACCTTGCATCATGAATGACTTCATTGATAGCCCATACAAGCTTCTCTGCAGTAAGTTCCTGGAGTTCCAGCTTCACTGCATAACCGTCAAGGACTGCCTTGGCTGAATTGGCATCATGGTCACAGAACACTGGCATTGTGACAACTGGCACTGCATGGTATACAGTCTCAAACATGCTAAGCAAACCACCGTGTGTCACAAAGGCTCGAATCTTATGATGACCTGCAAGGAAAATTTCACAGAATGTTTCACGAAGATTGTCTATATCATAAATATTAATAGCAAGTTCAGAATCGTAGGTAAAGTTGGGGTTGTTGTTAAATTACAGTCACCAATCATGAGATTAAAAGTACAAGAGTGACAGTGGCCTTTGCAGGTACGACTTGAAATTAATTGAAAATACAAGCAGACATAAAAGCACAAAATTGTGGCGTTCATTGTAAAGCAAATCAAATCACATGGAGCCAAAGAACTTTATAAACATTCCAAACACTTGTTTGAACTCAGAATCACTTGAATACCTCTTCAACATTTAAAAAATTCTTTCTGAGAAACGAGTACTACTTTTAACTTTCATGATATTCTAGGGCCGGGATAGCGCAGTCAGTATAGCGACTCACTACGGGCTGGACAGTCCGGGGATCAAATCCCGGTGGGGGCGAGATTTTCCGCACCCGTCCAGACCGGCCTTGGGGCCCACCCAGCCTCCTATACATAGGGTACAGAGTCTTTCCCGGGGGTAAAGTGGCCGGGGTGTGGCGTTGACCACCCATCCCCTTCTAGCGCCGAGGTTCAAGGAACAGTAGAGGTATACATCTGCTCCCCCTCTGGACCTTCGTGGCCTGTTTTAGGGTGAACGTTATCTTTTCCTTTACCTTTTCACAGTATTCTAGACCAGTGTTGTCCAGTTTTTTTTTTCCATGGAAAACCCCCTGAAATACTTCTCCTTATTCTGAGGAACCCACACGTTTGTAAACAATTACAGGCAGAAAAAAACTGATCGTGGGGTATTTTCCTGTCGTCATCAGTGAGATGGCTTTGTAACTTGACAGAAGGCAGAGTGGACTGAATGTTCCCAGTTTTATGGCTGTCACTGGCAATTCGAAACGTCACTGACCCAGGATATCCTGCTGTGGCAACCAGCGCCCCAGGCGCACGTTTCCTGGAAGATCAGCAATGCTGTTTTCATCAGCTTCCCATTTCCACAGCACGCGGTATGGTAGTTGGGCAAACGCCCTGATGAAAATGAGGCGGAGTACCTCGGGCATCTTGGCAGTCAGTACAGAAGAACCCATGCTTACATAGATGAAGCCAGTTTCTGACCCAGACACAAATTGCTCCAGGTCCTCAGAAATGAGAAATATATAAGTTAAAAAATAGTTAAATCAATGCATTTATTTGCTTCATTCATAAGCTAATTAAAGTCCACAGAACACGAGATGATCCCTGCCTATACTAGACGATCTGTGAACCCTGTTACGAATTTGATTGATGCACATATGCAAGATTTCATGTCAAATAAATAGTTGTACTATCCAATGCGAGGGCATTAGCACGGCACGGTAGCTCACCGGACGCTACTCGAAATGCTTTACTTTCTCAGTTGTGTGTATTATTAGAACACTCTGTTGATGTTACCAATAGCAGTCCAATATTTTCCCCTAGAGGCAGCAGTCTTCTCCCCCTCCAACACTGCGCCAGACACTCCCAACACACCCCGCGTCAATAATTTCGTGATCTGTAGTCTGTATAACACCGTATAACAGAACTTGCAAATTTTGTAATATGGCATTGTTAAAAATAATTAGGCATAATTAAAACCAACTGTTATTAAAGAGAGTACATGAAATTATGACTATTGTGATTGTAATCATGATTATGACGACAGCAATATTTATGATATTGGTGACGTATAGTGATAGAGTATTGTTGTTAAGGTAGTGAACCTAGACAGACTTGTTAAACATGTGGCTTAAATAGGAGGAGGGGAAATGTATGCAGAATTTTAATGTTAAAACTTCTTTGGACACTGAGAAGAAGGCATGAGCATAGCAAAAGGATTATTTTTATGAAATGGTTGCTGAGGATGAGAAGTGTACAGAAGTGACATAAGCTTTCAGGCTGTTGTGTTAAAGTATCAATCTGTATTACTGGTTTGAGGTGATTGTCGTGGTGGTAGTGGTGGTGTTGGTAATTGTGATAATGGTGGTGGTGGTGGTGGTTGTGGTGGTGCTGGTGGTTGTGTACTGGTGGTGTTGGTAATTGTGATAATGGTGGTGGTGGTGGTG
>Ga0123355_10021909_pt1 | contig 10238 bp, 9 predicted proteins | sample TergutEmb28metaG_3_FD_89872 | JGI IMG/M metagenome (GOLD analysis project Ga0123355, IMG submission 89872) | Embiratermes neotenicus P1 segment gut microbial communities from Petit-Saut dam, French Guiana - Emb289 P1 | ecosystem: Host-associated > Arthropoda: Insects > Digestive system > Gut ... | reverse complement strand
TTTTTGCAAAACCCATTGGGGTATTAAAGCTTGCCGGCGACTTTGCAACCTTGAATTTTTTTTCAAGCATTGAAGCCAATATGTCTTTGCAACTAGTTTTGCCGTAACTTCCTGTTATCCCTATTCTAATCAGGTTGGTATGACGTGTAATTTTTCGTTTAGCTTTTTTGATGTAATGGTTTTTTATAATAGCCTCTACTGGTAGTAAAAGTATATTACTTATTATTACGAGTGCTGGGAGCAAAACAATTATAACAGCTATTCCTGATGGTCCCCAAAACCCATCCCATATACGAGATCCAATCCACAATGCAATAATAGACAATTCAAACGAAATCAAAAACAAAACTACGAATAATCGTTTAACGCGTGCCGTGCAAACAAATGGAACTTTGGTTTTTGTCCGCGAGATGTTCACACAAAACACAATAAGCAACCACATGTATAGGGTAAGACCAAGATAACTCAGAAAAAAGTATTGTGTAAAATGGTAAAACATAACTGATACAATCAGCATTGAGCCAAAACTTAATATTGAAAGTGCGAGAAGTCTTGTGAAGAAAACAACGCGCATATCGGTTATCCATTTGACAAAGTTTCGTGTTCTGTATCCTCCAAGTTGGAACATATGAACCAATCGGAGTGAAACACTGCACAAGGCAACCGCATTTAATAAGGCAACAACAATGGCTGCGATAAGGTGGTTGGTTGACGGAAATGTTGTGAACATATTCTACCTTCTAAAGAATACCATAGTGTCTCGTAAAAATCTAGAAGTTTGGTCAAGATAAGCAAAATGGCCTACATCTTTATATATGATCAGATTGGAATTTTTGGAAAGTTGTGCCCATCTTTTCCCTAGAGTTACAGGGGTTGACTTGTCGCGAGAGCCAAAGATTAACAAAGTGTTATTAGTTATGCGAGATATTTCGGGGCTAAGATCGCGATTTATTATATTTTGAAAAGTTATTTTACCCTCTTTTGATAATACTTGGTATTCTGGACTGCCTTTTTGTTTAAAACCAAGTTTGTGGAGTCGAATTTTTACTTTTGTTTTAATAGATTTGCTCTTTGGGATGCCTGCTGCGCCAGTGAAGACAAGCTTTTTAAAGCGCTTTGGGTTGCGACTGACAAGTATGGTTGCAACTCGGCAGCCAAAGGAGTGTGCCAATATGTGACAGGATTCGACATCTATAAGCTCTTGTTCGACTAGGTCTGCGTAATCGTCCAAAGTCATAACTTGTGTTGGATCCATTGGCATTGAGGGAGTGATTAGGTGGAAGTGAAGTTTTAGGAAGGGAATTAGAGGTGCAAATGAATTAGAATCTCCTCCCCAACCATGTAAAAGAAGCAGTGTTTCCACATTATTGTTTATGTTTAACGCGATATTCTGTTGCGTAATGTGGTTTTAGCTCTTCGATTGTTACTTGTTTATCATCAACATAGATTGGCTTTGGGTTAACAAGGTGAAGTGCTTTTACAACAGATACCGCAATTCTTGCCGCAGTAAATGTTGCGTTGCCAGTTACTATTTTGTAACTTGTTATAGACTCTAGGTCAACACTTTCTAGTTGCTTGAAGATTTTTTCGTCCCAGCGTTCATTTGAGTTTACATTTATGACTAGCTCCATCAATTTCAATATGAATTGGATTTTGGATTAAGTCAAGGATGTAATTTGGAAGTCTACAAGGCCATTCTATGAATACAAGGTTTTTGGACTCAAGCAATATTTCTTCTAGTCCTAGGTTTTCGAATTCGTATTCCTTTTGGATTCTGTATAAGTCTATATGAAATATAGTTTCAGAATACTGGTTTGTAATCGAAAAAGTTGGGCTTGTAACGTTGAATTCGGGTAAGGCACTTTTTACAAGTGTTGTTTTTCCGGCGCCAAGTTGACCACTTAGAAGAATTATAGTTGCGCTCATTGGTTATAATTGTGGCATGAGAGTGGCAGCATTGTCAAATGTGCTTGTGCTTGGTTTTTTTACTTTTGTGATTGCGTATTTGTGGGCAAGTTTTTATATTCGTTCATTTCTTGTGACATTTACTGTTGCTTTTCTTGTGACATGTTTAGTGTGTTATGGATTACTTGCTCTTGCGACCAGAAGGCGAAAGAAGAGGCTGTTGACCAAAGCCGAGTCAGAGAAGTTGCGGCATACTGTACTACAACTTCGGTTTATGCGGCCGGCACAGGTTGCAAAGTTGACGGATTGTGCTCCACTTTTGCACAAGCCAGTCACAGTGGAAAACGTGATAGAGTTGATCAGGGCTGGGAAAAGTAAGATTTTGGTCGAGTTTGTGCCGCTAGACGTCAAACGATTTTTTTATTCTTTGGTTGTGAATTTGGAGTTTGTTTTGGTGGAGGATATTTACCAGGAGTTACAAGTGCCAGAACTTGTGAGTATGAGGAGGCGTGGTAGGATAAGTTGGATTGGTGTGCGAGATGCTGTGTTCAATCCTAAGAAGACCAAGGGCTATGTGATTATAGGAGTTGTGGTTTTGCTTTCGAGTTTGATTGTTCGTCCGACGCTGTATTACCTAATATTTGCGACACTTATATTTAGTATAGCAATTATATCTAGGTTCCGAGGCGTGACTCAAAATCAAAGTAGTTTGGTACGCGGATAGTTTGAATTTTTCCATCCAGTGTTTTTGTGAAGATGTGAGGAATTGGAATCCCGTTAAATGTGTTCCAAGAGACTGTTGAGTATAGTGCGGTGTCCCCGAAAACAATGCGATCTCCAACTTTTGGTCTGGTTTTGAAGTTGTAGTCGCCTATTATGTCCCCTGTCATGCAAGAGTTTCCAGAAAGTCTTATGTTTACTTTTGATGAGTTGAGTTCTATATTTTCTGCTCCGAATACTGGCGGAGTATAGTCGTGGCCTGTTACCAAGATGTCTGGGTTGTGACACATTGCAGAAGTGTCCAAAATTGCAGTTTGAATTTGGTTTTCAACAATATCCAACACAGTTGCGACAGAGTAACCAGAATTTAATACAACAGCCTCCCCTGGTTCTAGATATATATCACATCTATATTTATTCTTAACTTCATTTATAAAAGTTATTAGTTTTTTAACATCGTAATCTTCTCTTGTTATGTGGTGACCGCCACCGAAATTAAAAACTAGGGGGGGGTGTGAGGGGGTTTTGAGGGGGTTATTTAGAAATTTGCCGAATTTTTGCTCGAAAGCCTGAAATGTTTCGATTAGCGGCTCAACGTTTTGTTGGCATAATGTGTGAAAGTGGAGTCCGTCCAGCATTTGCATAACTTCTGGTGTCATGTCGGCGGCGCGGACTCCGAAACGAGACTTTGGTGCGCAAGGGTCATAGATGTCTCCCGATTGAGTTTTGTGTTCAGGGTTAACACGCAGCATGATGTGCATTCCTGCTTTTTTGGCGGTTTGATAATGTTTCTTTAGCTGTGCTATTGAATTAAACACTATGTGATTTGTTATTTTGGTGAGTTCAGTCAGGTCTTCATTCTTGAATGCAGGTGCAAATACATGGGTTTCACCACCGAAATGCTTGTGACCTAGTTTTGCTTCGTACAAACCGCTTGCGGTTGTACCGTCAAGGTATTGCGAAATTAATGGGTATAGGTTAAAGCAAGAAAAGGCTTTTTGAGCTAGTAGAATTTTACAACCTGTTTGGTCTTTTACGTGTTTTAGGATTTCCAAGTTGCGCTTGATTTTTGATTGGTCAATTAAAAGAAATGGTGTTGGCAAATCCCGAGTATTGTTCAGTAACTCGGGTATGTTTTCGAAAGTTTTATTTGTTTGCATGCTTTGATTATAACACAAGAATCGCTTCGTGTATCCAGGTTTATCGCACACCCCCGCCCTTACAAACTAGTCGACTAGAACTGGGTTAAAGTCTTCGTGCCATGGGAGACCCCACTTGTTAAGTTCTATCATGAATGGGTCTGGGTCAAGTTGTTCGACGTTCCAAACACCAGGTTTTTTCCAGTGGCCTTGAAGATACATCATAGCACCTATCATGGCAGGAACACCGGTTGTATATGATATGGCCTGAGAACCAACTTCGCGGTAGCACTCTTGATGGTCGCATATGTTATATAAGTAGTAATTTTTTGGGTGGTTGTCTTTGCCTATCCCTTGGAAAATGACCCCGATGTGTGTTTTCCCGACTGTTCGAGGTCCAAGAGTCGATGGGTCTGGCATAACCGCAGCCAGAAATTGAATGGGAACTATGTCTTGACCGTTGAACTTTATTGGCTTGATGCTGGTCATACCTACGTTTTCCAAGCACTTGAGATGAGTCAAGTATGATTGGCCAAATGTCATAAAGAAGCGAATACGGCGAAGGTGAGGAACGTGTTTTACAAGTGATTCTAGTTCCTCGTGGTATAGAAGGTACATGTCTTTTTCACCAACACCTTTGAAGTTTCTGACACGCTTGATCTCCATAGGTTGTGTTTCTATCCATTGACCATTTTCCCAGTACTTGCCTTTTGCGGAGACTTCGCGGATATTTATTTCTGGGTTAAAGTTTGTGGCAAACGGATAGCCATGGTCTCCCCCGTTACAGTCAAGTATGTCTATATAATGAATTTGAGAAAAGTGGTGTTTCATTGCAAAAGCGGTAAATATTCCAGTCACACCCGGGTCAAAGCCACAACCAAGGATTGCGGTTATTCCTTTTTTTTCGAATTTTTCTTGATATGCCCATTGCCACTTGTATTCGAACTTGGCGGTGTCCAGTGGTTCATAGTTTGCGGTATCCAGATATGAAACTTCGCACGCCAAACATGCGTCCATAATTGTTAAGTCTTGGTAAGGAAGCGCCAAGTGTACAACCAGGTCGGGTTTATAGTTTCTAATAAGTTTAATAAGTTCGTCAATATTATCAGCGTTAACTTGGGCTGTTGAAATTTTAGTATTTTTTCCGAATCGCTTTTCAATGTCAACTTTTAACGTGTCGCACTTTGATTTTGTTCGTGAAGCAATCATGATGTCAGGGAAAACAGTGTGATTTTGTGCCATTTTATGTGCGGCTACGCTTGCCACTCCTCCTGCTCCGATTACTAGTGTCTTTTGCATAGTAGTAATACCTCCCGTAAAAATTTGCAAGCCAAGGCTGTTGAGATTCCGCTTTGGTCTAGGTCTGGACTCAGTTCGACTATATCACAAGCCACAACATTTAGGCTAGTAAAAATTTGTTTGGTTGCGTCAAGAAGTTGAAGAAATGTTACTCCACCGGCTTCGGGAGTTCCTGTGCCTGGGAATTGGCTTGGGTCAAGTATGTCCAGGTCTATGGATAAATAAACTGGTCGTTTGCCGATTCGCTTGATTGCTTGTTTTAGTGTTTTAAAGTCGTGGAGGCATTGGAAAGTTTTAGTAGAAAATTCTTCGCGAGCACCACTTCGGATGCCGAATTGGAAGATATAAGGCGGCTTGGAAGTTTGCCCTATTAATTCTTGACAGTTTCGCATGACAGTGCCGTGGTTCATTTCGCCTGACAACATGTCTGCATGGGCGTCGAAATGGATTATGCAAATGTCAGGATAATGTTCTAGGACGGCTTTGAATGCGCCTAGTGTTACAAGATGTTCCCCTCCTAGCAAAACTGGGGTTTTTCCTGTTTTAATTATTTCGAGTGTTTGGATGCGGATTTGGTCTATTACTTGTTTAATGGGAACTTTTTTTAAGTTTAGGTCGCCAATGTCATGAACTTTGACATCTTCAATGTCACGGTTCTGGTATGGGGAGTAGGTTTCGAGGCTGTAAAAATTTTCGCGTATGGCGGATGGTCCTTGTGCTGTTCCTTTTCTATAGGTACAAGTTTCATCAAAAGGTGCGCCAAAAATGACGATGTCTGCGTCATTAAAAGTTGAGTTGTTAAGTGGATTGTTGTTCATGTGATGATTATATCATAACAACGAATATTTTTGACCTAGGAAAAATTGTTTACGATTGACGAGAATATGCGACCGTAGTTGTCCAAGAAATCCGTTAGAGATGGATTTCTTATGGTTACTATTAATACTTTTTTGTTTACAAAATACTTTGGATGCTTTATTATACATATGTAAGTGCCTGCTATTCGCGACTTTTTGGTACTTTTGTATATAAATATTAAATTTAAATTGCGCCCATTATGTGGGTATATTTTAAAAAATTGAATAACGAGGAGTAAATTTATGAAAAATAAACGACTATTTATGGCATCCGTAGCATTGCTTGTAGTTGCATGTATGGTTGTCATGACTGTCGGATGGGCAGGAGATGCGTCTGCATCAAGAGACCATCAAGGGCGAAACGAAGCATCACGGACTCAGCTTGTGGAGTCTGTGCAGATTGCTATTGGCCGAATACCGGGCAATATTAATGCCCAGAACCGAGATTTGTTTTATACAACACTTGGTACTGCAAGGGACTTGTTCGACCAGCTTGACAACGACCTACAACGCAGGGTTAATAACAGAGCAAGGCTTGGAACGGCGTCTACTCAACTTGAAATATTTACGTATGAGTCAGGAAGAGTTGCCTACGTAGAGGCACTTATTAAAGCAATTCCCTGCCCTGACACTTTGGATCCTTTAACTCATGAGGATTTTACAAACTATGTTGTTGCAGCTGAAGCTGCGTTTGAGTTGCTTGAAGATGTAACGTATCAAGGTGAAAACGGCTGTTTACAAGACTGGATTAGTGATGAACTTGTCCAAATTCTTGAGGATGCACGTAATGCTCTTGATGCTTTTAATGCTGATACAGACAGTGTTGCTATTGCTGGTGTTAATGCATTGATCGCGGCAATTCCAAACACAGTTACTGCACTGAACATTGAAGCTTTTGAAGCGGATTTGGTAGCAGCGGAAGTGGCGTACCTTGCACTGCCTTTGCAAGTCAGAACAGACAGAGCAAGCGAAATTAACACAACCACACTACAGGCGAGACGTGCTGCCTTGACAACATTTATTCTTCGTACATACGCGTTGGAAAATGATGCAGTTGCAATTAATGCGTTGGTTCAAGATGCATATGATGCAATTGCAGTTGGAATCTTGGGGCGAGGTGTTGCCGATCATACAAATGCAGCCCAAAACATAACACGTGCAAATATGGCGGAGTTTGAAACTGCGCTTGTTACAGCGCAAGATGCATTTGGCAAGCTGAATTCAATTAGAGTTGAAATTGTAGATTGTCAAGATGATGGGGATGATGTTGAGTACAAATGTGAATGCCCTGTTATGTTTGGGTATGTGAATCTTCAGGACCTTGTTGCAAACAGAGCAAGGCTTGTTACTGCACAAAACAATTGGGCAACATTTAGTGCACGTCTTGAGGCTGCGAACACTGTGATCAATGCGGTTAACTATGCAAACGATAACAGAACACCAGCCAACATTGCTTTTGCGAGAAGTGCGCGTAATGCTGTTGACGGCAGTGGAAACACACCTGCTGGCACTCCAGTTGCGGCTGGGCTCCCACGTAACCGTGTTCAAGAGTTGCTTACTCCAAACTTGGCTACATTGACAACCACATTGGAAGCAGCCGAGAGTTACCGTAACGCGCAACAAATTACTGCGACAGTTACTGGTAACCAACTTTCGTGGAACAGAGTTTCTTTTGCAGAGAGTTACACCCTTGTTTACTATATCTTGTCATATACACATAACGTTCCAGCAGTAAGAGTTATTGTAGAGGTCAGCGACCCAGACACAATAACTCACATATTTCCATTTTTCGGTGCCTTTGTAAAGGACATTGTTGTGACAATGCACACTGACTTGTCGACATTTACACGTTCAAGTGTGCATATTGCTGCTTTGTTAAGCGATACACCTGTTTTTGATGCGTGGGACATGTTGAATGCAAGTAATCAGCAGAATGCTTCGATTGTTTCTTTATTGGAACGTTTTTTATCTGGCAAGGCAATCGCTGACCCGATGGCTATGCAAGCTTTTGTTCAGTCTTTGACGACTCAACATCAACATATTGCGGTTGTAATGGCATTGTTTAATGCAGCACAAAATAACGTGCGTAACTACGGTGCAGTTGAGACTTTTAGTAACAGTCGTAATACAGCCAGTGGTGGTCCAACGGTTCATGCAAGAGGTCACGCGATAATAAATTATGATGAGTATGGTAATGGGATTGATCGTTTCGGTGCAACATATTCCTTTGGACATGGAACTGCTGCCGCTGCTTCTGTACAAATAAGGGAATGGTACTATCACGAGGATGGCACATTACTTGCACGAAGCCGTGGAAATAACACAGGTTTTGCAACAGGGTCATCAGGTCTTGGAGTAAATTCACCAGTTGTTCCAGTATGGTCAACTCAGCAAACTGTTCACAGTGACCACATGAGTCGTTGGAACACATGGTCATATCATTTTGTTGATAACCCGTTTTCCGTCTTAAATTACACAATAAATGCAAATACAATAGCTGGGTTTGGGGACAGATATTATTTGAACCCTGCTCAGACGAATGATGCTGGTCGAACAATGGCACCAAATGGTGGTAGATTGCATTTCAATCAAACAACAAATCAGTTTGAGTTCACATTAAATATGATTGCGTCAGACCTTGGTAATCAAAAAAATATTGATTGGGCTGGAAACGTTACAGTAACTACAAACGCAGAAACGTCAAGGCTTACATTCTTTTTAGATGAGGATTTGCGTTTTGTAAGTTATGTTGCACAAAAACGCTACAATGTTATTGCCCCTATTATCGGTAACGCAAACACAGATTCTTGGGCAAGAACATTCTTTGTTCATCACACAGACAATGTTGAAATTGACGGACATGAAATTTTTCGTCCAGTATGGAATTGGAATGGCTCAAATGTTTGTGACTGTACAGATTCAAGATCACATATTATTGACGGTGGAATTATCGCGAACAGCGGATATGTAATTAATCTTGGTGACATAAATCCAGCAACAGCTGGAACAACGCCATGGGCTCCATACACACCAACTTGTGTTGTTGAAGGAACGCTTGTAACTTTGGCTGATGGGACACAAATTCCAGTTGAGGATCTTCGCCCAGGTGACATGGTAAAAGCTTGGAATTTTTATGAGGGTAAATTTGATATCGCACCAGTTGTGCTTGTTGCTAGAAGTGAGAGAACGCACCGCGAAATTATTCGTCTTGATTTTTCTGACGGAAGTCAGATAGAGGTCTTTGTTTCGCATGGATTCTTCAATAAGACATTGTTAGAATTTTCTAAGATAAATATACAAAATGCTCATGAATTTATCGGGCACGAGTTTAAAATTCATACTGATGCAATGCAGCGCGGTTCTGCGACATTGGTTAATGTAAGTATATTAACACGTTATGTTGCGGTCTACCAACCATCGATTGCGTTCCACATGGCTGCATATACAAATGGTTTACTTTCTGTTGGAACTTGGATGATGGAGTTTGGTTTGGTGAACTTGTTTGAAGTTGAAGCAGGAACATTGCGTTTCTGTGTGGACTCACGTAACGCAGTAATTGCCGAGCACGGATTACTTACATTCGAAGAGTTTAGTGCCGTCATTCCTGGTCTTCCTATTGAACTCTTTAATGCACTTAACGGTCCGTATCTTGGTATTGCCATAAGTATGGGGATTACAACTTGGGATGGTTTCATTGAATTCCTTATAGCAAGCCTTGAATTCATTCCTCTCTAAATTGCTTAAAGAAATTTATCAAAAAATCCCAGCAAGTGTTGGGATTTTTTGTATCTTAGATATTAGTTGCGAATAACGCGTTCTACGTATGTGGGAAGGGCAAATGCGCCAACGTGGAGATTTGGGTTATAGTAATCTGTTTCAATTTTTAGGCTGCGCCAGTGGTCGGCTTGTAAGTCTTTTATTGGATGAAGATGTTTTGAAGAAAAACCAAATAACCAATATCCGCTTGGATAAGTTGGAATGTTGGCTTGAAAGACCATTGAGACTTCGAATACGCGTTTGCTGTTATTATGTGCCTTTTTGCAGGCTGGGATATCGTCTTCGTAGAAACATGACTCGTGTTGGTTGATTAATATGCCTTGTTCGCGTAAAGCCGTGTAACAAGCCCCGTAGAATTCTTTTGTGAAGTGGTTCTCCCCTTGCCCGAATGGGTCTGGGATATCCAGAATTATAAGATCGTAGGCGTTCTTTATTGTTCGAGTGTATTTTAGGTCGTCTGCGATTACAACAGAAACTCTGGGATCGTTAAGAGCCCATGCTTTTTTGCTCATGAATCGTTTTATTAGTGTGACGAGTTCAG
>Ga0123355_10021908_pt1 | contig 10238 bp, 6 predicted proteins | sample TergutEmb28metaG_3_FD_89872 | JGI IMG/M metagenome (GOLD analysis project Ga0123355, IMG submission 89872) | Embiratermes neotenicus P1 segment gut microbial communities from Petit-Saut dam, French Guiana - Emb289 P1 | ecosystem: Host-associated > Arthropoda: Insects > Digestive system > Gut ... | reverse complement strand
TTGATGTCACTTGCTTTATTATTTCATTATTTAATGCTCAATATGTTTCGGATGTTAATACATCCATCCTCAGGAGCTTGCGACTTATTTGTTGAGTTATTTCATGGGTTGTATTGCTCTGGTGCCTCAGCCTGCATACGGATACCACACCACCACAGCCAAACCACAACGTAACACCAACACACACCGAATCAGAGCAATACAACCCATGAAATAACTCAACAAATAAGTCGCAAGCTCCTGAGGATGGATATATTAACATCCGGAACATGTTGAGCATTAAATAATGAAATAATAGAACAAGTGACATAAAGTTGGTCTCTCTTTATTCAATATTAGAGCTGCTGTGCAAACTGTACGAGTTTTTGGGTATAAAAAAGCGTCCCTTGTTTTTGTCCAATTAACAACAACAACTGGAAGAGCTGCCAACTGTAGTACAGGTTCAAGTGAATCTGTTATGCAATTCTGTAGCTGCAACATGCCGTCAGCAGACGAACAGGGACACGGAAGCTGTAAAGCACATTTGGCATGCCCTCTCTCCAACCACGAAAAATATCACTAGCAGAATATTTCATATTATATTATGGATAAGGACGGACTTCGTATAAAATATTTAGGAGGACAAATGTTTAATTTGGGTACAATTTCTTTTCGTTGACTATTTCCCTTGAAATTAAAGGGTGGGCGAGAGGACAGCCATAACTCGATATCAGAGGCTTAACACTTTGTTAACCCGGAGCATAATTTGGGTTGAACTCTAAACTGAAGTGTCTCAACTTTCTGTCAAATGCTCAGGCCGTTGACTAATGATGCAGGGGACGTTGTGTTAATCCCCTGTGTGTACCCTGCAACTTGTTCCAAGGAAAGCGGAAACTCTGCAAAGTTTCTCGAAAGGAAACTAGTGACGTCATATCCCTGACGTCCTAAAAATCAGCAACAAACAAACCAACACGATGGAATAATCGCAAGTCACAGTACAGGGTGACATAATTAGCAAGTCACAGTACAGGGTGCCATAACTAGCAAGTCACAGTACAGGATGATATAACTAGCAACTGTCCGTAATATTTTAACCTTTTAAAGTTGAGTCGTGACTTTAGATAGAAGGTTTTAAAAATTAAAAACATCCACGTTCTGCCAAAAGAGTGCATTTATGTGCTTAACGTGGTTTAGAGTACAGTTCGCGATTATTTCCGTGTAAAATAATAACTGATTGATTTTTATAACCGAGAGGGACTGTGATTACTGCGCGGTAAGATAAAAATTACAATTTGTACACACCAAGTCAATAATAAAAATGTATTAATTTAATAATATTAAGAAAAAAATTCTGGGAAAATACAAGGAATCGATTAAAAATAAGAAGTACAGTACAGCAGCCACTATTACAACTGTAATCTGTTGCGTTTTCTGTATGTGGTTGGTGAAGTTCATCCCATTTTGTGTCTTAAAGGTTTAGCAGTACTTCCCAGGTTGTGTGGTCTGTGCGACATGTGAGGTTACATGTGAGGTTACATGTGAGTTTACATGTGAGTTTACATGTGAGGTTACATGTGAGGTTACATGCGAGTTTACATATGAGGTTACATGTGAGTTTACATGTGAGGTTACATGTGAGTTTACATGTGAGGTTACATGTGAGGTTACATGTGAGTTTACATGTGAGGTTACATGTGAGGTCACATGTGAGTTTACATGTGAGGTTACATGTGAATTTACATGTGAGGTTACATGTGAGTTTACATGTGAGGTTACATGTGAGTTTACATGTGAGGTTACATGTGAGTTTACATGTGAGGTTACATGTGAGTTTACGTGTGAGGTTACCGCAACTACGAGTATGTTGACGAGAAACCAGTAGTTTCGAATGTCGCATCGTGTTGAGTGGTAAATAATCACATAAGATGCGGTCTGTTTTAAACAAGACAATAAAACATTTCCACTAAATAACTAAAAATAGCAAACAGAAAATTGTTTTATTATGAAATTTGGAAACCATCCTAATTGTGTTCCTGTCACCACGGCATGGCGTGTCCTCGGATTTCGGGTGGACGAACGTCCTCTAATATGGAGGGTAGCTGCGAATATATTGAATAAAAAGTCGCGAACAGCCGACAATGGATGGTCCTCCAGTTTGCTGGCTGGGCAAGGTGCTAACAACTCACCGTAAAAAAGTATCATGCTACGAAACATTCAAGTAGGTCTTGAAAGCGAGTACTTGTGAAGGCGGTAATGAACCTTCGGGTTCAATAAAGTGTGGGGAATTTCTTGACTGTATAAGAACGGGTTAACTTCTTAAGAAGGACTCAGCTCCGTGGAGTAAGTAAGGAAATAAGTGTATATGAAATTTGGAAATAATCTCTACTAAAGTTCCTGGCTTTCATTCAGAAAAACTGTTACAATCCCATAGAAAATCTGCGGTTTTCAAAACGGTTTACCGTCTTCATGAAGGTGGCTTTGTGCTGTCAGGCTGACTTGTACCAACGTTTCGAAGAAATATTTTGCCTCCATCTTAAATGTGTACAATGCCTCTCACTCGTGACATTTCGCAGTACTGTAATACCACTTTTTTAACAGCGATGTTAGCTTTCCAAAGATCGTTACGTAAGGAACTGTATTTGAATCTGCGCCATATTAGTATGAAACGTGGCGATTGGCTTTAAATAAAGTTAAATTTTTTAAGACAAAATATCATCTTACGGAAAACCTCAATCTGTGCATTGTCTCCCATTATCATTAGATTCTCTGGAAAAAATAAGGTAATATAGGTTGAACTCAATAATACCTTAAGAAGTTTAAGACAAATTACCCCCGTGCCTTACTACGCATCATGACGTGAAGGTGTTTGGAGAGTAATGGAGGTACGTCTTTACGCAAATTTAACCTTGGAATTACATGCAAAGTAAGTGTCAGCTTTACTCCCAAACAGAGACCTCGTTTACCCGTTACACAGAAGGCTAGGTGGGCACCAGGGTCGACTGGATGATTGGGAAAAGTATAAAATCCCTTTTTCCTTTTTCGAATCGAACATCGATCCCTCGGTAGCATATTCAAAATACTCACTGTTACGGCTCTCGAATGTTATGGCGCGTTCCCCAGATTCAGTGTAGTCTTACGGCTGATATCAATCAATCTGATTTGTTGACCAGAATTTACCCCACTTTTTCAAGAGATCTGTTAGCACAAAACACTTGTTAGGTCTATAAACTTCCTTGGACCTCTAACTCACTGCGAGTAGTGAAGCCAATGCACAGTTGAGACTAAGAGAAATGAATGATGGAGAATGACTTCACCGGCTGACAAAAAGTAATGAACTTCCAATGCCTTTCAGTGTTCAGGACAATATGAAGAGCACACTGCAATCAGAATTGATACGTCTGTCTTCAAAGCAAGATACGGCTATTGAAGAATAGTATGTCTAATGAACCACACAATCTCTCGTAACAAACGTGAGCAGGCGAAGAGAAGCTCAGCTGCCTCTTTATACACCTTCGTCCGGGAAACCTTTCAAGATGGACTTTAATTTTTAGAGGAACACAAGCTTCAAGAAAAGCATTTAACCGAAGAATGTCATTAAAATTTTAATAATATTAATACATAGTAATAAATAACATAAAAATGAAATTATCTGTGTCTGAGAACGTGGAATAATTCGTGTGTGGGTTCTGAGGCTCCCTCAAGACTGAACATAAAAGTTTATTAAATTCTGGGCTTTAAACGGCGGCTCAGTTTGTTGAGGCACTGCGCTACAAGCCGGAATGTCGCGGGTTCGATTGACGATGGTGCCAATGGTAATTGTAATGATATTATCAATCCGGCTGCACTATGGTCCTGGGGTCGACTCAGCCTCCAACAGAAATGAGTATCAAGAATATTTTCTTTGGGGTAAAGGCGACCAGAAGGTACAGCTGATGACAAATTCTTGTGCCAATTGTCTTGAAATCTGGGAAACTCGACCTCAGGGCTTGTCCAGGTCTCTACGGCAATTGTTTCAAGTTTAACTTTCCCAGGCATAAAATTACTTTGCAGCAGGCTGCTATCCTGAAATTGAGACAAAGTCTCTATAAAAGAATCCGATCAGTCGCACACTTAAGATGCTGCAAAACACGGAAAAACACCTACTGCACTACACGTGTGCAAGCAACATGAATATTCACATCTCTGAAAATCACAAGTATTATTAATATTATTGTTGTTGTTGTTGTATTTAATTATAGTAACAGAGAAAAGGAACCGATATGTACGCTGTCTGCAGAACCTGCATATATTTAAAGGTTATTCAGGCCATAAAATGAATATACATGCAGCATATAAATCATGTCCTTTTTAGCAGCTCTTTGCAAAAAAAAAAAAACTGCGAAAAGCGACTACTAGCTACGTCATATCTGTCCGTCTGTCCGTCCGCATGATACAAATCCGCTCCCATTGGACTGATTTTCGTGAAATTCTATATTTGAAAATTTTTCGAAAATCCGTCCAGAAAATTCAAGCTTCATTAGGATATGACAAGAATAACAGGCACTTTACACGAAGGCCTATACACAGTTGTGATTACAACTCCCTAAATGGTTCTTAAAATGAGAACTATTTCAGGCAAAAGGTTTGCGAAAATCAAAGCACAGATTTTATGTTCAGTATTTTTTCTTTTTTGTAAATAATACCGTTTATGATACAATGTGGGGTAATACTATACAGCCAGACAGGCCACACAAGAAGATATACTGCGCATGCGCATTGCATCCTGGATACCTAAGGTTACAGACACATACTCAGAATATTGACTACTGCTTGCGTTACCACTGCAAAATAAAACGGTTACAAGAAAGCCCTCCATATTATGTTCAAATGTGCATTTCCTGTCCTGTTCAGTGTCTCCCTGTGTAAAGTATCAGTAACGAAATATTCCGGCAAATACGAGGCCCGTTCGGAAAGTATCCAGCCATTTTGAATATCTCGAGAAGCGGTCGCGTGGCCTTGATGTAACGTGGCAGCCAGTCAGAGGAGACCTTACTGCGCAACCATGAACAGTCGCTCTCCCGTGAGGTTAGTCAGTCGGCAGTGAGACGTCGTTGACTGAACTTGCGTACTGTGTGGCCGTCCCATTCACAATGACTGAGCGAGCAGATCAGCGAATCTGCATCAATACGCCTGTTCATTCTACAGCTCTCGTGTAGGTTTTTTTTTTTTTTTTTGGCAAAACACTGCATCACCCAGGTCTGTCAGCACCCCTACAGGCCAGATTTGACTCCCTGCCACTTCTGGCTTTTCCCAAACTAAAATCGCCGTTGAAAGTGAGGAGATTTGTGAAGGCGACCATCACACAGTACACAAGCTCATTCAACGGGGTCTCACTGCCGGCTGACTAGCCCAACGGGAGAGTGATTGTTCACGGTTGCATAGTAAGGTCTCTTCTAACTGGCTGCCAAGTTACATCAAGACCATCTCGAGATTTTCAAAATGGCTGGATAATTTCCGGACAGCCTTCGTATAAGTATATACGTCATAAGTTTGCTGTGACCAGTGACATGATATACGGACACTCTGTGTTACAGCTACATTAGTCCGACGTATCCTGTATATTCAGAAATATTTTACCATTGCAATATGTTCAGTCTCTGACAAGGTTACGATCAGAATATGTGACATTTTGCTTTACACATTGTATCATTGGCATCACAATAAACAGAGCTTCGAAGCCTGTGGAATGTCACTGGCACGTGATGCAGTTTCATTTGGTACATTCTTCGAATATCACACAGTTCTGAGAGCCAGTCATTCACAGTAATCAAATGGTTGTACAAGCTGTGTCACGCTGTGGAATGAATGGCGCCCTGTGAATCGTGGGGTATTTAATGATACCGTATTGACTGTAGGGAGTTATTATGTATCCAGTATCATGAGACGATAATTGTACTTTGTAAAACTGGATAAAAATAAGAAAGTTACAAAATTGGTTTCAGGTTCTTTTTAATGCAAACGCCGCAGGTTTTTAATAGTGTTATCGTGTATAATAAGTCCGAGCAGAAATCACGAACCCCTCTATCCTTTTGCATAAATCTATATTACTAATAGTTTTGTATTACTGCCCTTACATTGAGCATTTTTGTAAAGACGTCAACAGCGTATATGAGTAAAGACAGCGCAGAAGTTACGTTCAAAATGCAGCCAAAACTTGAGATTATTTTTTGTCAAACACGTCATATCTGAAACGTAAAATTTTTATTGACTTATCCCCACTTCAAAGTCCACAAGCGGAACCCATTATTTCATTCTTTACCACTATAATATTAACATGACAAGCAATGTACGTATAACATAACATTGCGACGCGTTATTGGAACCACCATTGCAGTGTGAAAGCAATAATTATTACACATTCTGAATTTGTGTATTTGTAGCCTTAGGTATCCAACATGCTCTGTATTGTCATCTGTGGCATGCGCTGCTCTAGAATATTTTATTCGTCCAGTGGGAGCTGAATTGTTCCATGCGGACAGACGGACGGATTGACAGACGGAGAGATGTACCTACAAATGGACGGACGGTCAGACAGCCATTACGAAGCTAATATTCGCTTTTCGAAAATATTCCGAACGCGCCTAGAAGCTACAGAATAGATTTGTAGGCCAAAAACTTGTAAAAATATAACTCTATATTAAATTGCACAAATTTGACCTAAAACTGTCATCTTCCCCTTATTAAATTATGATTTTTTTCTGTGGCGCTGAGGCCCAACGCGGACCATGGCCTCCTCAATTCTTGAGGTTTCTAGATCACACACAACGACGCATCACAGTCGGTAGGACTCCTCTGGACGAGTGATCAGTTCGTCGCAGAGACCTCTACCTGACAATACACAACACTCACAACGGACAAATATCCATGCCCCCAGTGGGATTCGAACCCACGAACTCAGCAGGCGAGCGGCCGCAGATCTAGGCCTTAGGCCGTGCGGCTACTGGGACCGGCTATTATATTATGAATAGGGAGCCAAAATTAACTCGTTCCGCTAGTAAATTTTCCACCTAAAAATTTCGTCCCTTCTTCTTGTTGTAACTACAGGGTGTAAGAAATTAAACTGTGCAATACGGACAGCATTCCAACTACGTAATATTCAGAGGAATTTTTGAGAAACTGGATAAAAAGTTCAAAAATATCAAACGGGACATGCATGCAGCATGGCGATTACTTAAATGTAACTTTCCTTCAGCAGAACTTTACTGAATTTATAAACATATAAAATCAAATACGTAAGTCAGTAAAATGACCGGTAAAGTGAATTAATGCAGATGCTCAAATAATGCGTGAAGGTGGAATCAGCAGCAGTGTCATCCTGTGTGACCTGTGATTTCACATGATGACACAATGCAAAACAGCAAGGAGATCCTCTGTCTCATGACTTTATATGACATAGTGCGCAGAAGCAATGAGATCCTCTGTCTCATTATTTCATATGATGAAAATATGTACCAACAATGATGGCCTGAGTGTGTCCCATAATCTTACATTATGACAGTGTAGCTGGAATGAGATTCTTTGTCTCATGATTTGATATGACGTCAGAATGCAGCAGAATGAGATTCTTTGTCTCACGATTTGACGTGATGATACAATGCAGCAGCAATGAGATTCTTTGTCTCGTGACCTCGTATGATGACAGTGCAGCAACAATTACACATTGTGTTCCCCATGATCTCATGTGATGACAGTGCAGTAACAATTACACATTGTGTTCCCCATGATCTCATACGATGACAGTGCAGCAACAATTACACATTGTGTTCCCCATGATCTCATGTGATGACAGTGCAGCAACAATTACACCTTGTGTTCCCCATGATCTCATACGATGACAGTGCAGTAACAATTACACATTGTGTTCCCCATGATCTCATGTGATGACAGTGCAGCAACAATTACACCTTGTGTTCCCCATGATCTCATACGATGACAGTGCAGCAACAATTACACATTGTGTTCCCCATGATCTCATGTGATGACAGTGCAGCAACAATTACACCTTGTGTTCACCATGATCTCATACGATGACAGCATGACTCAAGCATGCTGTTCCCGTCTCAAAAGAACGTAGGTTATAAACTGTATTTCTGGAGGCCAGGCGTGATATATAAGTAATCCAGCGGATTTCGTCAAACCCACAGTACGGCACCACTCACTTTTCACAGCAATCCTCCGATATTATCGACTGTCTAGTTCCGTTCCTTCACCCAGTGTATCCTCAATATACGAGCACATGTCCCTGTAACAGGATGGTCAAAATTATTAGACTTCAAACCACAACACTTCCTGTATTCTTACTTCATTACTAAACATAATGAACTTTCCAACTCTAACTGCCTTCACTACGGCGATACAGAACTCAGTGGGTACAGTTCAACTGGAAAGGATAAAAGGAGCCAAATTTATGTTAAGAATCGTACTTAGTAAATTAAATTGATGCACTACTGGAAGACAAAACGAGTACACAAAGAATAGTCAACAATGAAACATGAAAACTATCACAATTCGAGTAAGAAATTCAATTACAGCCAACACTACAAAGGCATTATTCACAAGACACCAGTTGCCCGTCTAAATAAGAAATAACTCGCATTTTCATACTGTATTCACACTAGGTTATGCAAAATGAATGCAGCCCATAAAAGGACGACTTTAAGATTCATATTAACGCAGCCCACAGCCCTGTCAGCAAACAGTCTTGCCTTTAGCGACTCTACCTACAGTTACGGGCTTTCCATACGTTATAAGCACGCTATATTCCCCTCATATCCATCTCTACTTGACAACCGTACTAATATTTTGTGAGGAACACAAATTATGAAACTCTTCGTTAAGCCTCCCCCCCCCCCTAATCCCCGAAAGCCTCACGTAAGGCGTGAAGTCAATTTCATAAAATTTACATGGGTAACGTAATTTCATTATTTCCGGTTCTGAGATCCCCGACTGAAGACTACGAGATCAGAACCCTGTCTTGGTATGGTTACGGTACGGTACGTTCGACACAGTCTCGTAATCTCGTAACATCGTAGCAAGTGCAACTGCCTTTATCATTCTCATGCTTTGTAACAACACGAATATTAATTATTGTTTGTGCTTTTATTACTAATTCAATTCTTTCATATGTAAGTGCTGAGTAAACAGTGTAAGAGATATTTACAAACTCGGCACTAATACATAAATACTATATGCATTCATATACACACACACAATAACAAGAAAAAATCGCAGTAAAAGAAGATACAGTAATAAAATGCAATAAAATATTGCACTATACAATACAATAAAATATTATTTTATGGAATTTATTGACTAATGTACAGAAATTAATAACATTAAATTAACCAAATTCCAACGTACAAAGGACATTCATCGTTACAGAAATATAAAGGAAGAACTACTCAGCCTAAGTTTAATTTGCAGATTGACTTAGGCTAAGTAGTCGCCACTTACATATTGACTGAATCTGAGGATTAATTACGTCAAAGGGAACTAGTTTTCCAATTTCACCTGGCCATCACCGACACTTTTATTCTTACTTTGAAAAAATGAAAGAGGAAGAGGGACTTCCTGCATTGTGAACAGGAGACAAGAGAATTTACACCTCACAGCTTCCGACTTTATTTACATGCAATCAGTTATTCCCATCCTGATACTGATCTAAGTTTTAGTAACGAACTTGTCATTCGGCTTTTCTACATTCTAATTTCTCTATTTTAGTCCTCAAAACTGCTAAGTCTCCCCATCCCCCTTTTATAGATCGCAATAGATTACACCTGTAAGACACACAACTTTTACGATCTCTATTCAATTTATCTATATATCATAAGCATTGATGTTTTATTTTTATGTAGAATGTATACTTTTTACTCTGTAAGTGTTGGGGATCCCACAATGCAGTAATCGTTTGTACGTTTCGATCTACATCTTGAGGGCCTGAAGATGACTCGATGTGAGTCGAAACATGTAGCCCATATTGTTGTTAATATACAGGGTGTCCGAGTTAGGGGTATACAAAAATACATGCTTATGTTTTAATACCCAAAAGCTTTATGAAATTTATGTCTTCAACAGTGTACAGAGTAACTCAAAAAGGCTTTTATGCACGTCCGTACACTTCAATGTGGGCAGAGATGTTACCACATTTCTGGATGAGACTTTTCCTGGACGTTGGGTCGGAAGAGGAGGTCCTACTGCCTGGCCCCCTAGATCTCCGGATT
>Ga0123355_10021906_pt1 | contig 10238 bp, 3 predicted proteins | sample TergutEmb28metaG_3_FD_89872 | JGI IMG/M metagenome (GOLD analysis project Ga0123355, IMG submission 89872) | Embiratermes neotenicus P1 segment gut microbial communities from Petit-Saut dam, French Guiana - Emb289 P1 | ecosystem: Host-associated > Arthropoda: Insects > Digestive system > Gut ... | reverse complement strand
TTAAATAAAATAAAAAAATTCGGAAAAAAAAAACTTTAACCCCAAAAAATTTTTTTTCCATAAGGAAAAAATTTCCCCCAACAGTTAAAACCTCCCTAATGCATGTCCGAGGGAAATTAATACCCCCCCCCCCCCCCCCCCACCACCACTCTAAATAAAATTTTGTGTACACAACTTTTAAGGAAGCAAATACAGCATTCATTTATTCAATTATCTAATTACCATTCATATCCATAGATCAATGGTCCTTTTTTGACGATGTTCAAACTTGGTCGTTGACACGGCGGGAGAAAAGGAAGCTGAGTTGTGTTTGAGAACATGGTGTTGAAGAGAATATTTGGACCTAGGAGGGACGAGGTAACGGGGCAATGGAGGAGATTGCACAACGAGGAGCTAAATGATCTGTACTCCTCACCCAATAATGTGCGGGTGATAAAATCGAGAAGAATGAGATGGGCTGGGCATGTGGCGCGTATGGGCGAGGAGAGGGGAGTGTATAGGGTCTTGGTGGGGAAACCGGAGGTAAGGAGACCACTGGGGAGACCTAGACGTAGATAGGTGGATAATATTATGATGGATCTCTAGGAGGTGGGATGTGGGTATGTGGACTGGATTGGGCTGGCCCAGGATAGAGACAGGTGGCGAACGCTTGTGAGTGCGGTAATGAACCTTCGGGTTCCGTGAAATGCGGCGAGTTTCTTGACTAGCTGCAAACAAATTAGCTTCTCAAGAAGGACTCTGCACCATGGAGTAAGTAAGTAAGTAAGCAAGTTCTTTTTTCTAGCTGTTTTAAACAAACATGTGTCAGGAGACGGCCCTGTTTCTATCATCATTGGGGTAAGATTAAATGCAATTTGTTAAACTCTTCATATCGGCACACATACCCTCAACACTCTTAACGCTGCAAGGCTGCTCTCAGAACACGTATTAAGCTACGTGCGCCCTATTATTGTCCATTTACCATATCTCCGAAATGTTGCGGCTCATACAGAGCCTTCCTTACGTGTAACACATTTCAGTCGCCTGTGAAGTAAGGTCACGTATTTGCAAGCATTTTCATAAAACAATGCAGCGTAGTGTGTTGCGCACTTGGATACTTCTCATAATCTGAAATCAGAAGTGGCCCAAGGGAAGTAGAGCCGAACTTTTTCCTGCTTGATAAGGAAACAGCTGCTGCCAACTTGGTCTAATTAGGAGCGAGTATCAGTTCCGGCGCAGACCTTGAAGAAACTCCAATATAAAGGAAGTAAAACAGGCGGAGTAGGCATATTAACAAAAGTGCTTCTTGATTACATTGTTTAGTTAATTCCTACTTAGAATACGACATTCGGCAGTAAAACTTTTTTTTTTTTTTACTTTTTCCGTCGTGTTAATTTTGTTACAGCACTTCGTCTCGGAAGCCAAATCTGCTTCCGTCTTCAGGTAAAATAAAACATATAATCTGGTGGACCAAATTGACGAAGGTGGGAAATAATGTGCTTTAGCACTGAGTGTTCCAACAAAATCCTCAATGTGTACTAAAATCTCGGACTATTTACGTACACAGTAAGCGTAAGTTACGTACGTATTGTGTATGTGATAAACAAATCAGAGTTTTATTTTTGTTTGGCTCAATAAAGTACACGTTTTGGAATATTCGTGTTTATCAATTATCAATTAGCCCCTCCCCATCACTATCCCAGATAATCGAGGGTACATTGTAGGTATATACAAACACATCTCAATTCCTGAACTCAAAATTTTGCTCCATACCAGTTAGCAAAAACACAAGTGAATGCTGCATTCCTACATCTCTGAAATCAGAATACGATGGTTCAACACTGCTAATATCAAAACCGCCACCGGACACGATCCTGAGCCAGTTCAATCCACCTCTCATCTCCACATCCGTTTTCCCTAAGATTCCGCTTACTAAATGTCCGGTAACAGGGCCCGACGCCTCAACAACGCTGATACCTAGCCCACCATTGGATAAGAACCTGAGACAGGGCCTCTTATGCACGTTAGTCTTCAGACGTGGTAGCCTCTGTCTACGAAGGAAGAACAGAGATTGATCAAGTCTCAAAATAAAAGTTATGTGGAACATACGGACCTACGGACACTGACGTGCCGTACCGGTTAGGGTCTATAAAAGCGACATTCGCAGTGAAATAGCAAAATAAATATGGTTAGAATATTGCGTAGAAAGAAAATAAGATACATGACATTGGAAAATATAACGGCAGACCTTGGAGAAACAGGATATGGAACGTATGAACTGGATTAAATAAATTCTGGTAGGCGTCTGTGAACACTACTGCACAGCAGTTTCATTAGTTGGCCTGCCATCACTGCAACTCGTTATTTCGTCGGCCGGCGCTCCACGGGCGTTTGGGAGGAAAGTTGTTGAAGATGTGCAATAAAACGGAAGCTGAAAAATCTGGACACTGACATCTATTGACAGGGGATGGGAACTCCTTCCACAATAACAGATGGCTGTGTACGAATTTACAGCAAACTGTGTTTAATTTCTCTCCCCAAGCTACGTATCTCACAATATTTACACTTCTGACAGACCTTTTTACTGTCAGACAGTTAGTGTGTGACATTTCCTGATATCTTTCTAGAGGTACTTTCTCAACGTCTTCCGGACCTTCGCTAAAGGTGAAGGTTAATTAGCAGCATCATACAAGGATAACCGCTTCCCAGTTACATAACGAAATTATTTTACGGGCATTTCCGGTTAAAGCCAAGAGCAGAGAATGGGATTTCCCGCAGTCTACCTTCTAAAGTCGTACTCATTCTCAGTAAACCTAGAGGAACTTCCCGGTAGACATTACGGATGGGCGAGTTAGATCAAACTGGCTCAAGACATCGAATGATGTGCTTTGGCGTCCGTCACCATAGCATAGCGCGTCCTCAGGTTGCGGATGGAGGAGTGACTTCCAGATATGAAGGGTAGCTAAGAATATGTTGAATGAGCAGTCGCTGACATCCGATAAGGGGTGGTTCTCAAACATGGGAGTTGGGTGAGGTGCTAACAACTCCTTAACCTAAAAACCTACGATGTTACATTTCGCAAGGCCTCGGACTTGGACGAAGAATGAGATGAGCGGGCACGTGGTAATTACGGGGTACTGGACAGGTGCATACAGGGTTTTGGTGGGGAAACCAGAGGGAATCAGTTCACGTGCAAGATCTAGGCGTAGATGGTACAATAATATTAAAATAAATTTTTAAGAAGTGGGCTGAATAGATACGAAATGGATTGATCTGGCTCAAGAAGGGAACAGTTGGCAGGAGTTTCTGAAAGCGATTTTGAACCTTCGAGTTCCACAAAATGCGGGGAATTTCTGACTAGCTGAGGAACTGTTAGCTTCTCAGGAAGGGCTCTGCTCCATGGAATTAGTTATAGTTGTATTGCATGAGGTGTGCTGGAGTGACCAGTGTTTAAGTTGTACTGCGTTTCTACACATTTAACTACAACGAACGTGACACTTCGTTCAGCCCTGTGTTGTCATCTCATTGGTCTGCACTGCCCTTCCCTTTCGCTGTCTCAGATATCGCTAGTCAATTACAATATACCCTTCGTGATACAACTCGCAGCTTGCAGAACAGTCAGCATCCAGTTTCTAGGCAACCTGCAGTACTTGAATACATAATGAATATATGCAAGTCCCAGACCGTCACACTAAGCGATTACTTATCTCAAGCACGCTGCCGGAAAAAGCCCGGAGTGTTAAGACCAGCAGCAGCCGTTGGTGACTAAGGCTAAGATCTGCATGCGCCAACAGCTGGGATCTGAGTATCTCTTCTTCCCAAGTTCAGACGGAAACTGAGGGGGCAAACCAGCTTCCTAAAGAATGGGTACAGGGGTCTGAGTATACAGCGCGGAGGAACGAAGCCGACCACTCACACTCTTATTTAGTGTCGAGTTTAAGGATGTGTGGAGCTATGCCTCAACATTCCCACACACCAAACTCTCCCTCAAATGTGGATTTATTCACAGCGAATTCGAGCAATCTCATGACCGTCTATGCGAACAATTATCCTGCTTGCCGTATGCGGTACATTAGAATATTGATGGTCTTTGAAGCAAGATGTGCCAGACAACAGAAGAATAATGGCGCCTTTAACAGGCTAGGGGCGGTTTACCTTTTGCAAATACATTTGTATAGCCACTCCGATTTATTTTGTTCAGCTCCTGTAATACGTGTACTGTTGCGCTTGTTTCTGCCTCACACCGTGTTTACCCCTCATCAACCTCCATATTCGTACACAAATATCACTACAGCACATTCTTAACCCTGAAGGATTTAAATACCGTCAAACACAACTATTATACATATATAAATGGCCAACTAATTGCACTTTTTATTATATTTTTTTAATATATCACATATAGTAATTCACATATAATATTTTAAAAGCATATAATTGTTGGTTGTGCAATTAGTTGGCCATTTATATATACATACTTTTGCACGGAAAAATGAAAACAACTATTATACGTTACATACTGTATTGTGGCGACATGTTTCGACCCAAGTCGGTCACCTTCAGACAATTAATATAAAACATTAAAAGTACTGTATTAGATCTTACACAATATTATCACATAATTCAATTGTACAAAATAATTTTATGAGTCTCATATTAAACTTTTAAAGCCTATTGGTCACGTGATGCACCACCAGTTCAACATCCAACAATTCTACATTATGTCCACACTGTATTTATGTGTTTTGTATTTATCGCAGAACAAACAGCGGCTTCTACTCAGTACGGCATAAACTGATCGGTTTTTTATAACCGAGATGAAAAGTGTTTATTACGCGGTACGAACTGGGTCTTTAAAAACCAGCCTGCTCTTCGTCTTTAAAAGGTCAATGGCCTGAAGATGACAGAATTAGGCCGAAACATGGTGCCACAATAAAGTTTACTACATACTTTAGCGACGTCTGACGGCATTTAAATCTTTAATTTAACACAATCGGATGCTAAACATAAAATCTGAATACTTATGATTTTATTGTTTCATTACCTTAATCGACCACGGCGACGCTCCCTCTTACCCAATAATCCCGTATCATATAAATGTCATACAACATGATTTAACGAAACGATCCGCTTTCGAAGAACGTATCCACCACAATGGACATGGATTTACCACATGTCTAACGGGAGTGCTTAAATGAGTTTCAAGAACAAATTAGACCCTACATTAAGACACTATTATTTCTAACTAACAATTTCATTGTAATTATGATAAAACTGTACAGTGATCTTCGCTCTTCTGGGATGTTACACAGCGTAGATTGGTAGCTACCGCCGTTTCGGAACAACCTATCGGTCCCATCTTCACCGGTCAAGCAGTCCAAGGAGAATAGGTTGTCCCGAGAAGCCTGTAACTAACTACCGATCCACGTTACATAACATCCCAGAAGAGCGAAAATGTCATTGACACCGTGTGGAAGCCTGATGTCACACTATACTGCGGCGTTAGACGTTAGACTGAAAGACAGTTTCCGTAGACAGCTGAACTAAAATCGACACTAGAGTGGACGTAGGCCTAATGTTCACGACAGCTGAGCTAACTGTGGGTCCGAAAGTACAGCGGAAGGTGCCTTCCGTGTTGGTTGTAGTGACACACACACAGACAGACAGACAGACAGACACAGTCACAAAGGATTGATCCACAGCACAATGTTTCGATTAATGGGTATTCCGCTGACGAGTGTTGACTAAGGCAGCACAAATTTTGACGTTTTGCTGACCGTGCATCTGAGTATATTTATCTCAGTAATTAACCAACTTGATGCACAAAATTTTTGTTTTACAATAGGTTTATTTCATGCCTCTACATGTTTCGAGCACATGTGCTTATCATCAGGAGATCAAAATTGCATTACACAACCTCTGGTATCATCTCACTTATAGGTGGCCGTTTCGTGCACGAGACGGCCACCTATAGGTGAGGCAGATACCACTTGGAAGACTTAAGCGTAGATGGAAGAATAAAATTAAAATGGACCTATAAGAGGTAGGATTGGGAGGCGCGGACTGGATTGATCTGGCTCAGGATAGGGACAGATGGCGGGCACTTTTGATTGCGGTAATGAACATTCGGATTCCATAAAATGTGGGGAATTTCTTGACTAATTGAGGACCTGTCATTTCTCAGGAAGGACTGTGCTACATGGAGTTCGTTTCTTTAGTTCAAATACAAATGTTATTTAATTTCGCAAATTCTATAATAATGGAAGGCTACAGGCAAAATCAGACACCTACATCCTGATAATTCGGCTACCAGTCGACACTACAGGAGGATATCAGCCATATCCAACAAAGGAAGAACCCAAGGTTAAAGAGGACGGAGGAAATGGAAGGCTCAAATATTAACACCAGCAGTACGAAGAATGGCAAAGAGGAAAACAAATGAAGAATCTAAAAGGAATAAAACAGGGCCGTCAAGAAACCAAGACAAAGAAAGAAAAGCCATGAAACAACAGAAAATCAAGAAGCAACACAATTCTTTGACTTCCATTGACGAATAGCTGCAGAAAAACAATATCAACGACAGAAACACAATTGGATTATACTTATAATTATTATCGCTGTTGTGTCGTGTGCGGTGGACGTTCTAACACAAAGGGCAGTAATAAATGTGACTGGATTCAGTGTGTCAGCTGTAGTAAATGGATACATGAATATAGCAGTGCCGAAAATTTGCTTTGTGCCAAATGTCAGATGTATTTACAGACGGCGACATCCACGGAATGGACACACCCTTCCAATATTATGGTTTTCCTTCTTATTATAAGTTACGCAGTTTACAGTTATCTTAAAGTCTGTGAGCTTCTCTTTAAAAATTTACGTTATATCCATAAGAAAAAACCAATTGTGGCATCTTTCACAATTTTATGTGGCATCTTTCCCCAACAACTGGGTAAACACGCCAGTTGCAGAAAGTCTAATCGCCAAAAATGTCTTTTGAATGCTGTCACACTTAAAAAAAAAGTTGTAATTAACCACCTGAATATAAAAAAAGACAAAAGAATACTGAGCCGATTTTGGCAGTTCTGTTTCATTCTGTATTGCAGTTATTCCCTTCAAAATCCTGAACCGATGCTAGTAGCCATACTATCTAGTTTTATACCTCATTTGATTCTGTATACCCCTGGAAGACAATGCCACTTCTGGGATCACCGACTAACTAACCGACTAACAAACCAACCAGGTCTGATTATTAGTTTAAATACTACCAGAACAAGTTCCCTTGTGGTAAAGAATGAAAGAATATGCCTTTGTTTGAAAGACTCGTGGTTTTGCGGTGTTGGTAGCAGCTGGGGGTGGAATGCCGGTACTTATCCGCAGCTAACTGAATGCTGTAATGGATCGTTAGTCACCTCCTCCGCCAAACTGTGTCGCGGTTTTCTGTATTTTCTTAACCCCACAAAACTTTTTCTTATTTACCTCCCCCCCCCCCTCCTTTCTTCACTCGATATTTTCATTCAGACGACCACAAAACACAAGCATAACAGGGAGAGTGGGGAAATTTTATCCATGACCTACCCCATATCTCTAGTGGTTTACCACAAGGGTTGCAGCTTCAACGCCTTCCTCTGCGCAAATACCACACGATGTGGTGTAAAGGAATTACCGGCAAAGTGGACGTCAACACCACACGCAATGACACAAAGTGGAGGTGATAATCACTTGCAGCAGGTTCATAATCTAAGATCGTTTAACAGTGAAGATATTTCGTGCTTCCAGGAAACTGGGAAGTTTACTACCGTGTGTTCACAACAGTACCACGTGTTAGGCCTATCTTATTTTAAACCAGGTCGACCCAGTCCCCAACTTCGCATCATACTATTCTACGAAGTATTTACGCTCTCACCAACAACTAGGTCTCCGAAGAATTCTTTTCCCTTTCATTTTATCGACATCCCTGATTTCTTGTAAAATGTTTATACGTATCTACGAAACTACAGAATGTTACATCTCAGACAAGAATGACCTGAATACTCTGTGATATGACGACCTCAAATCTTCTTGAAAGCACCTTTTAGGTGCTTTCGCAAAATTGAGAAAAATGACTATCGGGATTCGTAATGACATTCGAAATTTGAGTAGTTTGCGAAAATCTGTCGACAGAATTCAAGTTCCATTAAAATCTGACGATAATAACGGGCAGTTTTACATGAATACGTGTGTATATTTATGATAATATCTCGCTGAATTCTCTTCTTAGAATGGGAAATGTTTCAGAAAAAGTTCGTAGAGAAAATCAAAACACACATTTTATATTCAATAACTTTTTTTCCCGAAAATCGTGCCGTTTACGAGATAATGTGGAAAAATTACTGTAGAACCAGACAGGCCACAGATGACAACATAATGCGCCACATGTGCTTTGTGTGCTGGATAACTAAAGCTACGAATACACGCTCAGAATATGTAATTCTTATTGTTTTCTGTGGCAACGGTGGTTAAGCGAACGCGCTTCAGTTTTACTTTATGTCTAAGTATATCAGCAATCTTGGTGAATTAAAACGTGCCCTTCCTTGGGCACAGCCTATTACAGTCGATCCGTCCACGTGTCTTTCTATCTGCATGTCAGAACCCGAAAGATGACGGATTTTCATGAAATTCAGCAGAGAATTTTACGATGCGTTTTCCGAACACAGATTCACACGAACATCTCTAAACCATTCGTGGGCGGATCTCGAACATCTTGCATGGTTAAATATTTATTGCAGAAAAAAAAGAGAGAGAGAGAACAACCATAATGACGCAAACCCTCTGTGTTAAAACCCCTTCTATACAAGACTTGCGGCAAGGCTGTACAAATTCTAGGGACTTAGTAACACGGGAAACTAAATTTTAAACAGCGGTGTCGAAGATTTTCAGCATAATTGTTTCAATATTTTTCCTTACATACAAAAATGTGTATTAGTTCACACGCAGAGAACAGAAAGCGCCAGACAAGAATGACATTTACATATCACTCCTAAAAGTTCGATTTTTTACGTTCACAAATCACTCCTAAATGTTCGATTTTTGACATTCACAGGTCACTCCTAAATGTTAGATTTTTGACGTTCACAAGTCACTCCTAAATGTTCGATTTTTGACGTTCACATATCACTCCTAAATGTTCGATTTTTGACGTTCACAAGTCACTCCTAAATGTTCGATTTTTGACGTTCATAAGTCACTCCTAAATGTTCGATTTTTGACGTTCACAAGTCACTCCTAAATGTTCGATTTTTTACGTTCACAAATCACTCCTAAATGTTCGATTTTTGACATTCACAGGTCACTCCTAAATGTTAGATTTTTGACGTTCACAAGTCACTCCTAAATGTTCGAATTTTGACGTTCACATATCACTCCTAAATATTCGATTTTTGACGTTCACATATCACTCCTAAAAGCTCGGATTTTGACGTTCACAAATTACTCCTAAATGTTCGATTTTTGACGTTCACAAGTCACTCCTAAATGTTCGATTCTAACTATGAAACTTGCATCATGTCACTCGTCTTGCGTCTAGAATTTATAACTGCGTCCTACATTTTTGGAAAATTTGTCGACGATCCCGGGGTTTCTTATATTTAAGCAAACGTAAGCTACGTTTTCCCACCGGTAGTACACACGTGCTGAAAAGTTAAAAAAAAAAGGTGTCACGAACACACCCCCGGTCTCTCGTGAAGAGCAAAAGAAGACTTGGTTGTTTAGACCGCATTAAAATCATACGTATTTGTTGCATTCTGAAATTTGATTACACGCACTAGACATCATGGGTGTTACCGTCTTACGAACAAACCTACGTATACGGACGCTATTTCAAAGTTTCACTTACAACTGAGTAAAAGCAGGTCGTGTATCACCAGAAGCATTTACAATATCTGAACAGTTAAAATAAAGCAAGAAAGAAACTAAGCACATACGGACTATAAGGTGGGTACTAACACAGAGATTATAAATGCAGTTCTGTATTGGTGCAAAAATTACAAATTCAGTTGCGTACTAACACAGGAATTTAAATGCAGTTACGTACTAACACAGGAGTTTAAATTCAGTTGCGTACTAACACAGGAATTTAAATTCAGTTGCGTACTAACACAGGAATTTAAATGCAGTTGCGTACTAACACAGGAATTTAAATTCAGTTGCGTACTAACACAGGAATTTAAATGCAGTTGCGTACTAACACAGGAATTTAAATGCAGTTGCGTACTAACACAGGA
>Ga0123355_10021905_pt1 | contig 10239 bp, 6 predicted proteins | sample TergutEmb28metaG_3_FD_89872 | JGI IMG/M metagenome (GOLD analysis project Ga0123355, IMG submission 89872) | Embiratermes neotenicus P1 segment gut microbial communities from Petit-Saut dam, French Guiana - Emb289 P1 | ecosystem: Host-associated > Arthropoda: Insects > Digestive system > Gut ... | reverse complement strand
CCCCCCCCCCCCCCCCCCGAAAATCGTGCCGTTTATGAGGTAATGTGGAAAAATACTGTAGAGCCGGGCAGACAAGACATGACAATATGGTGCATGTGTATTGCATGATGGATACCTAACACCACAAACACACTCAGAATATGTAACAATTATTGCTTTTCCACTGCAACACTGGTTGCAATAAAGTGCCTTAGTATTACATTATACTTACATTATCTGTCATGTAACATATTCATTTCTTCGCGTAACTCTCTATTCATTATTTTCCGACAAAAGTTTTAATACTTTTCTCATCTCCCAGATGCGTGCTACGTGCTCCACGCCTCTTATTCTCCTTTATTTAATCGTCCAAACAAGACTTAGCAAAGCATACAAATTATGGTACTTTCATTATGCAGTTTTCTGCAGTTAAGACCTCTTCTTCGCTCTTTAATTCAAATATTCTTCTCAGTAGCGCGACATGAAAGACGCAAAGTCGTTTATTGCCAGGTATCAAATTTGGCACCCATAGAGAACAGTAGTCAAAATTGTACCTTCGTATGATTTAATCTTTCGGGCTGTATGGACTGTAGTAAGCGTTCTTTTGAATTTGGTATGCTCTTAAACTGCTCATGAATGTATTTTCCGTTTTTCTGTCATTCCATTTTGTTTGAATTCTGACAAATTTTCTAAAGCGTTCAGTTATCTCTCGCAAATACTTTATGCAATTCATAAATCCATCTATTGCTGCCTCTATATGTGACATCTCGATCAATACGAGGCTCAGAACTGAGACCAAGGACGAAAATACGGATAAGAACACTTGAGAAAAATCTGACAAAAGAAGAGAGAAAAATTCTTATCCACATCATTTCAAAATATTGTGGTGCATATAATAACATAAGGTGGATAGGGATTTTAAAACTAAGTTAATCAAATAATGGAATAATTATGGGCCCATGTCCTTCCGTCAGTCCTCATGTTCCGCCTCTGATGCTGCTAAGAGAATTCCAAATAAAATTAGTAGTGTGGCACGGAGATGCCTGTCCTGCAGTAAAAACAGATATAAGCAATTGCTGGAGCTCAGCCAGTATCTTGTCCAGTGCGTGTCGGTCTCTCTTTCTACGAGAGAAAACGGCTGGAGAGTGAAGCTGACCAGGCATTCCGTGTACAGTTGCGCCGTGGTTAGGAGCGGAGGGTTATCACTTTAGCTGAATGATACTGGTATCACCAAATTCGTGACAAATTTATTTTTCGCCTTGTTCTTTTTAACCTATCCTGCAAACCGCTGAGTGAATTTATTTTCGGTTATAATAACCATATTTTATTTAAACATTATATAAAATTTTGCATTTTTCTTAAAAGATATTTGCACAAACAGGGTTTAATAGAAATAAGGATTTAAGTCCGCCTGCTTCTTTTATTTGACACATATATCTATCGATATGTTTGATCATGATTATTACAATCTGCTTACATGCAGTATCGTAATTGCAGTCTTATTCTACTCATTTCCGCCCTGAAAATGGGGGCAGCATTTTTCTCCGAAACTTTGGTATTCAATTACACTGCTGAGCCATGGTACGTGAGAGAAAATCGCGCTTTTAAATAACTACTGACTCTCTGTGTAATTAGCTTCACTGTAGAATGATTAATGTTAAATGAACATCAACGGAATGCAGTATTCAAATAACTCAAAGAACTCTGGAAAATAACGAAAACTTGTTGCAGTAAAATAACCACAATACTTTTTTTTTTAATATTTCTCTAACTCATTTCGAAAAAGTCCAAATAGGACAAATTCATTGATCCAAAATGCGAAGGTCTGTCAGAAAAAAATTATGGATATGATTTCTTAACGGAAGAACATTCACTGATCGTGAAAATATCGTGGAAATTTGTCACTGAACGAATATAATGTGTACGTCTGAAGCAAAACTTTGACGACCACAAGTCTGAAGATGATCACAATGGCTGGCAACACAGGACATGGACTGCTGAGAGAACGGAATAGAAAATCTCGTCCCACGATAAGATAAAAATGCCTGAGGTGTGGCGAGAACTATGTGAGAAACTAGCGCGATAGCGAAAACATTTAAATCTGAAGAGATCGTATAAGATTTAACAATAAAGAACCAAAATGTGTGCTTGATATTCTTCATATTGGTTAAAGCTTGAAACTCTGTGCTTTGAAGGGTGAATTTCTTAACCAACCGCAGAGATATAAACTAATCTTTTCGAAAAAGGTTCAGTGTCATTGTGTAGTAAGTTGTAAAATAGACTTACCTGACGTAGATCTGTTCTACCATAACGTACTGATGGTGGTATATCTCATTTGAAATTATATATTTTATAGCCTTTGCTCACTGGTTCATGGGGACTGCAACAGATGCTGTTACCGAAACGTGGCGTGTTATTAACTTCGTATTATTTTTAAAAAGATAGGATGGGCAAAATTTCTGAAGTGAAAAATTCCGGATTGCCTTAACTCAGAAAACGGTCCATACGACAGGAAGTTTTGTGCTACAATGGTGAAACATAAAGTGAACCACATGGACGTAATTCAACTGTTCGAGACACGGAAATTAAATTGCCCTATTGAAAAGAGAACGATTCTGGACTTTGTCATGTCCCATATAAACGCGGTTCCTATTTGTAATACTATTTCTTTAATATTCATTTTAATATTATCCTTCCATCTACGCCTAGTTCTGTATATGTTCCGTTCCATGCAGCTTAATACAAAACGATTTAATAACATTTGCTGGAGATTGGATGGTTTTATTAAACCAAAGAGTTGTGACGCGGATGGTCCAAACTGTGTGCGAGCAGGCACAGGGCTGCAGATGGCGGTGCAATCTGGTTGTCCTTGGACATGGGCGGGCATCAACAGCGGGCCGAATAACTAACTTCTTTACCGTCAGACTTATCTGCTGGGAAAGTATGGGAACGAAAGGGTAAACCCGCGCCATCCTGATGAAGCTTGATGGCGGTAAAGGGTGGGTTGCGTAAAAAAGAGAGAGGAGAAGGGGCTGTTTGCCGGCGAAATCTAGCCTCAAATTCTCCCTCTCCTATCCCCCTCTTTCCCTTTAGCATTTTTTACCAACCACTATTCTCACTCGCAACTATGCATTTCCATGCGTTCCTTCTCTCTTTCTTTTTTGTTATCCACCATTTCCTCTTCAGTGCTGTGCAGGTTTTTTTTTCTTCTGCTTGTTGAAACATCCCTCACATATCCCTCCATCATGACACAATGTGCATTTCATATTAAGATTATTTTTTCTTTGGTGTCTGGTGGAATGGTCTGTCTGTATACATAGCTAAAGAATGTCTTGCAGGTGTCCCACTGTATTTCATTCTAAGTATCTTTTTCAATCCCCGCAGTTTGCTTCTTGATTATGTTTTATTATGAAAAGAAAATTGTGAAGCGTACAAAATTTTAGTTGGAAGGCATGAAGGGAAGAGTGTAAGGTGGAGACATAGTTGCAAATGGGAAGATAAAAATATAGCAGGTCTTAAATAGGGTGTGTAGACGTAATGTGGATTCATCTGGGGTAAAATAAAGACATAACGTGAACATTTTAACCAGCTACGCATTTGAAAGAGTTTAAACATTTATATTTAATGATATTAACAGTTAATTAAAACGATGACAGTATGATACATGTTGTTTCTTCTTAAGTCCATCTGCTACTTCTTTCGGACATTTTATCAGTGTCCTTCGTCCGTTGTTTGATTCGCATTTTATGTAGGTTCTGTCGAATGAGCTTGATTTTAGGAATGGCGGAAAGCTACAGCTGTGGTCTCAAGGCAGTCTTGGCTTACTGAGAAGTACTGTGAAGCACTTGCTTGAATATAGTGAGGGAAATGACGGAAAGAGTCAGTCAGACTGAAATTCGAAACGGGTAACACTAGAAAGAATTCTCGGCTCCTACCTAAAATCCCCCCCTCCCCCTGATCACTGCTGTCGTCCACCTTGCTGACTTCTTAACAGTCTTTCTTCAGTACCGGTACGTATTCAGCTGACATGAAGTCTGTAAGAAAGCCAATGATACCTGATCATCAACTCAAGATTTTTTATTTCAGTGAAATTACTTCTTCTGTGTCTACACGGATTTGAAGCATTTAATTCAACGATAGGTGGAGAATTTCTACGAGTAGTTGAATCAGTGTTAGACCTTTAACAAGACTGTGCTCCACTCAGGTATCTTAGCCAGCATAATGAGCGACTTACGGTTCTGACGACAAACTTTGCTTCTATGTAGCGGAAGGGATTTTCTCTTCGTCGCCAGTGTGCTGCAATAGACCCTGTCGGCGGCCTCACTTCTATCTAATGTGTATCAAGGTCTCGTTCCCTGAGGGCAAGCGGTCGTATTGTGACATACCATTAATTGTAGAATGTGTAAATATCAGGAGTGCATTAAGTTTAATTTCAGTTCCTCCTCTGCGCCTTCGTAGTCTGGTGTTATGACTCACACCTTGACAACTTCAGTATTCAACTTTTTAAGAGGTAATGTTTCCGATTCTTCATACTTCAATTCCATAAACTTTCCCTTTTCTAATATTCTATAAAGAAAACTATTTTTTGGTAACATCATCCCGTTGTATTTGTTCAATGAGTTTTGTCTTTTGTTTATCCAATCAGGATATTTAAATTGTAAAGTAGAGGCCTGTAACTCAGTTCTCCCTTGTATTTTATTGTAGCACTACCCGACGCTGGCCGTATTTACCGGCCGAAACATGTGTAATGAATGTGATAAACACACGAATATAAAACCATTTATGACGTTGTGTTGGTCGGTTAAACGGTAAACAAACACTGATTAAAACTATTTGTATCATGTGTTTGAAGATTACAGGCTTTTGGGATATGACGCCTTGTTGGTTGGTATTTTGTTACCGACGTTTTGTACGATCTTTGTGCCTTCACTTGCAAAGTGGTCGAAAAAAAAAACAAGTTGCTACGAGAATACTGCATATTATTATTCTTCTACTCTCTTGAAGACGGAGGCAGTACCTTTCTCCGAAACGTCTGTAACAAATCAACACGGCATCATGCCCCGGAGGACATATCTTTATCAGCAACGCTGTAAAGTACTCACATCATACATTTGTGTAGTTGTTGCTGCCACGCGTGCTGCGTGTTCCATTGCTCTCTGGCTCTGTGAATAGGGCAAATTCTTTAGCTCCTTGTTACGTAATAATCTCAGTTCTTCTGTTGTACTATAATTGTATCTTCTAGTTCCGCATGAAGAAATGCTGTTTGTGTAAAACAAAAACATCGTATTGCATCTTTTACACGGCTAAGTTGAAAATAATACAAAAGTTTTTGAACATTTTTAATGTAAAAACAATGTCCATTTCTTGCATCTTATCGTCTATGTGGTTTCGATCACAGATATGAAAAAAAAAAAAAAACTTCATTCCTGTGCTTGTCACTAAGTGCCACGCCATGAGGACGTATGAGGACGTGGGCGTAGAGCTCTACGCATTTATAACTACATCACTGGCTGGATATGAATGGTCAGCCTCACGCTTATTCCAATTTACTCTCGAGCAGCCCTCGAAGTAATCACTGGATAGGATTCTGAGTTGGCACTGTGATGGCGCGGAGAAAAATCTGTGCGGAGACCATAAGCATTAATATATCCGAACTTTCTCCTTGCAGATGAGTGTTGTAATTGCAATTAAATTAGGCCGAAATCGCTGTCATTCACGACTGTCCCGAGCCGTCACCAATTTCTGATTCGGTTTTACGTAACTTTAACAGCAACTGGCGTAATAGATTAAATGAGTAATAAATCCCAAAGTTTCCATATTTTTCACTCATCTTAAGCTTGTATGTTACTTGATTTGTTTCCTGTATCAAATTTGTATGAGTTTGAGCCCTTGTTAGTACCGGGTTCACACTTGAGCCAACTAATCTATATTGATAATACGGTATCTTTAGTGAAGCAATTAAACTGACATCTACCTTCTATAAGGGGGGACAAAAAAAAAAACTGAATACAAACCAGAAATAATGTGGTGACATCAAGGAGGTTATAGCTTGTCCGTGATGTTCTTGATTTGTCTTCTAGAGGACCACTTTCGAAACTGAGTTGGGTTACCGATGTCCTGATAGAAATGTCTATGTATTTTCTTGGTTTCTGGAGAAGAGTGTCTTGGTGTATTCTTAAACATGACAGGCTCCTTTGAAATCGCTAAATAATCACCTATTTTATTACTCTTCTATTTGTGTCATGATCTCTCCCGTTGAAATAATTTATTAATTAATTTAACACTTTAAACAATGAACTAAATTCAGTTCTGTCTCACAGAGAATCATCTCACTCTTCACTATAAAAAATCTGTTCGTAATGTTTGGGGAAATAATAGCCGTTTGTTGTGGGAGTTATACGGAACGAAGGTATAAAATCTGAGGGTAATAGGCAGAGTATTTAAGTGTTAAAAGTACACTTAATGACCACTTGATTTAAAAGTCTGTTATGGCTAAACATTGGACATCAGACATAATCATATCCGTAGTTGATACACGGTTGCTCTTCCTTGAAGGATTAAAGAGTAAACACACACACACATATATATATATATATATATATATATATATCATGCATGCTGTACTTTTGGCAGAGTACCTTACAGCCAGTGACATATTTCCTTTCATCTTTGCAAATGGCTAATAATTTTCCACATCCCATAATCATTAGCCTATGTGAATCGTCAGCGAAAGTAGAAAATCTTGTTCAAAAGCGTGTGTTGATGGAGCTCGATTTTGGCACGAAATTCACTCTACATCTCTGGTTTACGTTGGGGGTTAGGGGTATTTTTGGACAGCTCTTGGTTAGTTTAGTAAGCCTGCTTTTTTGTGACTATTTTGTGGAGTTAAGGGAGTGGTGGTGCCAAAACCAGACTAGCAAGCATTACAGAGCGAACCGTTTTTACGACTGTTTCTAACGCACAACGTCGCGGCCCCATGCAGCCTGTATTGGCTGACATCCTGCGAAACAGAATCTGCTCCTGGTGGCTCTCTCGACCCACTGACTTTGCTCCCTTTTCATCAGTCACTAATACTGTAATGCCAGAAATAACCCTGAGTCTGTGCTTTTCGTACGTGGAAGCAGAATGTTTTCATTATTATCCCGCGTGGTTCTACTTCCGTTGTCAAACATCCCTCCTTTGCAGCTTCGAGTCGTAATACTTATGTTTTTCTTGTCTCTCTTGCAATTGCTATGCTTCGTCTGTGTAAATCAAACACAGTAACACAAAACCTTTTGTTCCACGAGCTAAGAACTTCGAAATTGCTACAGTGTAACCAACAAATGCAAGCATATCTTTAGAATTACAGTAATGCTTTAATACTTTAACTCCTACGTGTTTCGTGGCTTACTGGCCCATCCTCAGGGAGTACACAGTTGTATAAAACAAAATAACCCTACTATCATCCCCAGTGTATAGAATTGTCACACGTTTTTCATTGTATGTGTGTATATAGATGGATAAGTGCAAAGTAATTAGAGCAGCCTGTAGATTTGAGTTTGTTCACGGTATTAAGGTGCGGAAGGTAGGACAGAAAACAGACATAACGTATCTAGGTTACGTTTCGCGTGACGTAATATGAAGGGCAAGAACAACAATTGAATCATAATGTACGGAATAGAAAATGTAAAAAAACTTCGAAATTCTAAATTCTCTGCAAGAAAATGTTGAAAATACAGTTTGTCAAACTTAAATATATTATTAATAGAGAATGGCATGAATAGAGCTACAGAAATTACAAATATAAGCGAGGGTATGAAAATGGTGACAACTATCATCCAAACTGTTTAACGTGTTTGTCAGTAATATCATAAACCTGATTGGAGGTTAGTGGTTAAATTTACGCCCCTAGTCGCTTTGCCCCGCGCAATAATTGCAGTATGCACTGAATTGAAGTCTGAGTGGGACTCATAGCCAGTCTTGACATTTCGGAGAATTGAAAATTTTTGTTTCCTTTTCGGGATTCTTACATCGGATCGTCCTGCCCGCAGTCTGGTCACTACACTGACTACGATATGTGCTCATCTGTTTGCAGTTTTTGTATTTTAAATAAGAAATTTATTATTTGTTTGAAATTATCCATGTTCCTTGCAGTAAACACAATATTTTTTCCAACAATTATACAACAGTAAAAATTCAATATTTTTATGAATATGTGATATTCTCCTATATTTCGGCATACAACGGCCATCTTCAGGGAGGTGGTTAACAAAGGAAAAAGTTTTGGCTGACTATGTTAAAGATGTGCATTTATAATGCTAAAATACATACGTTGAGTAAAATACATATTTAAATGCTCAAAATTTGGAAATAGTTAACACGTTTTCATATATATCGTGATACTTTACATCAGAGATGGCCAAACAGTCGATCGGGGCCACTTTTGGTTGTCATCTAAAATTTATTTGCCACTTCATTACGATCAGTAACTTTTCATTTGACACCGTTTTGTGGATCAGCCTACTTCAGCGAAGAAGCATTCTCCCAGACGAAGATAATTAAATCACGATATCGAAACCTTGTGGCCGATGAACTTTAAAAACACCGCCTTCACTTGTTCCTAACTTATTATGAACCGTCTCTCAGTAACTTATCGTAACATGTGCATGGTCTGTCATCAACTTCGCAGTAGGAATGTTAACGAAAAACATCTTTTAATTGTAGTAAAATTTGTTAGTTTGAAAATATTTTTAATAAGCAAACAATTGTACTTTTGTACGTCTGGTGTTATTATGCTGTTTTACATTTCATTGCCTAGTTGATCTAACGCGAATAAATTATGTACTATGACAGATGTCGAAAGATTTTCAGGCTTTGGAATAGGTCACTGAGTCCAAGAGTCTGGCCACTTAAGCTTTACATTTTCAAATACACACAAACATCTGTGTCAAATATATCCATCTTGTTGTTCAGATTTGTCCTGAAAATAGTTAAATAAAACTAAATTGTTATTACTTGTTAAATAAAATAGTTGTATTGCAGAGGTTTGAAAATATAATTGTAAATAACCTGTTTCGACAGTGTGCATATTACAATGGATAAAGTAGTACGGCCTGTTGTTATTGATATCACATATCTTTACGGCTTATGTTTCTTTTAATTTTACGTTTAAAATATCCGTGAGAATCTTGGTACTCTTTCTTAGAAGATCTTAAAATCAAGCGTGAGTTTTTGTAATTAAACCTGTTTTTAGTTTGTGTGAAGACTTGTCGGGCTATCAGCCATGCGAAAAAGGTCTGGGCATCCTGCGTTTTGGAGATTGTCCGTGCCTCCATTGTCAGGAGTTGTTATGTTGGATGACTGAGTCTTCCATTTTATTTCGACACATTATGACGGGGCCCGAGAATGAATTCTTGTACAAACGCAACAGTAAGCTTTGTTATAGTCAAATCAGATACTGACGATGGGTACAGAAAAGTCTCCGAAAAGACAGAGATCAAAGCAGTTCTCAGCTTGTCTGTATCGGATACAGCGAAGAATGCTTCTTTGCATAGAGTCACCGTGGAAGCGTCAAATCCTGTATTTTTAGTTTCTACTTCCCAGAATTATCCCGTGAACCACGCCACTAAGACTGGCGATCACCAGCGACGGGCTCCTGAGCTGTAGATTGCCACCACTTGAGAAGTGTGTACAGAGTGGCGCAAGAGTCATTTGACACTCGAGGCAACATGATTCTTTTCAAATGTCGAATAGTTTTCACGCCACTGTATATTCAGTTCTTCCTTCCAGCAAATAACAGTGTCCGACACAGTGATTGCACAGTAAATCATCGCCGACAATCTTGATATATTTGCTAACTGCAATTGGGTTGACACACTGTCGCAGTAGTACGGTACACATTTACACACAAACAACACATAGGACAACACAATTAACAAGTTTAGTTGGAAGGCTTTCTGGGATTCGAACCCAGAGTGGTCAAACTAAAATCTTCTTCACCACAGTATTTGCTTGTTTATACACCACGACATAATACGCTTTCGCATTATCGGCTCGTGTATCATCCTGCACGTCTTTTTCCCCACCTGAGTATGTAGTCTACCGGTAAATTCCGCTCAGGTTTGCGGCTGTTATTCATCTTCATATCCAGTTTCGTTTTACAGTGTATGTATGTATGTATGTATGTATGTATGTATGTATGTATGTATGTATGTATGTATGTATGTATGTATGTATGTATGCATGCATGCATGTATGTATGTATGTATGTATGTATGTGTG
>Ga0123355_10021904_pt1 | contig 10239 bp, 8 predicted proteins | sample TergutEmb28metaG_3_FD_89872 | JGI IMG/M metagenome (GOLD analysis project Ga0123355, IMG submission 89872) | Embiratermes neotenicus P1 segment gut microbial communities from Petit-Saut dam, French Guiana - Emb289 P1 | ecosystem: Host-associated > Arthropoda: Insects > Digestive system > Gut ... | reverse complement strand
CACTCTCCGCATTTACATTTGTTCCCGATGGTTCCTCAAATTTGGTAGGCGCAATATTCACAAGAAATATTACAGCGAGTTTCGGGGCAAGATGTTCGAGCGCTGGCGTATTCAAACAACGCCAATCAGTCAATCCCTCCGAGTATTGCTCAATGGTTTTATGTTATGGCTCGCAGCACAGGCGGCGCAGTTGACCGATTCGGTATAAACTATATGGCGACCTTTGGCGACAGCAGGGGATTTAGCGAAGCTACTTTGCCGGCCTTCAACAGCTTATTCACACATGGAAGTACCGGGTACGGCGGGGCTTTAAACTTGTTTAATCATCAAACCACATGGGAATTGGCTAATTCAATGAGCATATTGCTTGCCGAACACTTTGTTCCGGCGGTGGCAAACCGTCAGGTTTGGGTTGCTACCTATTCCGAAATCGGAATGTACGGTCAATCGCGTGATACGGCGTGGATTGAGCATATCGTGAACGATGTTGAAGGCGGGGTTTATAGCTTTGAGTTAAAAGACAAAATGGCAGATGAGTGGTATGATTTCCCGCTAACTGTTAAAATTAAGGTAGACAGTTCATGGAGAGACGGGATTAGAGCGACGCAAAACGGCATAGCTATACCGTTTGAACTTATTACCGAATGGACTTACTGCGACGACCCTAACAAGTTTTTCGAGGATGACGGAGAAACTACCTATATAATGGTAGAGGTCGTTCCCGACCGTGGGTTAGTTGAACTAACGCGTTCGGACACTTGGGTGCTTGATAATTCGGTAAGCGGTCAAGTTACAGTTTCAATTGAGATAGACGAGGATTGCGTTGTAATCGTCGGATTGTATTCGGTTGACTCTTCCGGCGGACTTACACTTGTTAGAGTTGAGTTTGACGAGTTTTTGGAGGCAGATGCAAACAAATCGGTAACGCTTAATCTTCCTCCTGAAGTTGCGGAAGGCGGAACTTGGAGAATCCGAGCGTTCGTGTGGAATAATTTTGAGGTTATGATGCCTTTGTACACAGCATTTGAGAGAACGTTGTAAGAACGAGATAAGAACGAGCGACCCGAAATACCGTAGAATAAAATTCGGTATTTCGGGTTGCTGTACGACCTAACGTAACGGATGTTGAAAGGCGGTAAATTAGTAAGTGGAGAAATCAATATTAAATCAATTTCGCCTGACTGTGTCGGAGAAGGAACTGAAAGTACACGGTATTGCCGTATACCGGAGGGGCAAGCCTATTTTAACGCACCGTTGGATTGATGACTTTAGACAAAATCTCTGGTCGTGCACAAAAGGATATACGGGAATCGCGATTGGCATTTGTCAAGACGAAGGTCGATTGAAGGTGACGGATAAAATTCTGGACATCTTCCCCGAATACCGAAGCGTTGCATCTGACAAAACCGAGCAAATAACGATTCGTGATATTTTACATATGGCATCAGGCAAGGATTTTACAAACGAGCGGATTCAGATTCATGAAATGACCGAGGGTGATTGTTTAGATTACTTCATGCGCGCGCCCGTTATAGCGGACATAGGAAAAACCTATTATTATACCAATTCATGCAGTTACGCGCTCTCTCGTATCGTGGAGAAAGTTAGCGGAAAAAGCCTGCGTGACTTTTTAGCGGACAGAATGTTCTCTGTGATGGGTATAGCTAACGTTCAATGGGATACCTGCAATAACAGGCATACGCTTGGGGGTATGGGGCTGTATTTAAGGACGGAAGAGCTTTTGAAGTTCGGAATTATGTTGCAAGACGGCGGTGTGTGGGAAGGTAAACGGATAGTTAGTGAGGAGTACATTAAGCAGGCGCTTACCGATACCGTAATCACCAAACCGTATATGCCAACGTCAGACGAGGAACAACAGACGCCGTACGGGTACCATATGTGGACGTGCACCCGAGAGGGAGTGTATCGCATTGACGGTCTATACGGACAGATGATGGTTGTCTTTCCTCAAAAAGATGTTGTGGTTGCGTTGAATTCTTTTAAACAAGACGGAAACGGTTTCCATACTTTGCGGGCGGTGTATGAAATGGTTGATTTAATTGAACCGAATTCGGCGAGTAATTAACATAGAGAAGGGATGATTGCAAATGAAATCATATTTCGCGAGTGTTTGGAAAGACGTGAAGCGTGATAAATACTTGTATCTGTTAATTTTGCCGGGATTGCTGTTTTTTCTTGTGTTTTTCTATCGCCCCATATGGGGGTTACAAATGGCGTTTCGCGAATATACACTATTCGGCGGAATGGGAGATTGGGTCGGATTCCGATATTTTGAAGAGTTTTTCGCAAGTCCGCTTTTCTTTACGTTGATTGGTAATACTTTGACGATCGGCGTAGCCACCCTTTTGATAAATTTTCCGCTACCAATAATTTTGGCGCTTATGCTAAATGAGCTAAGGGGAACGCGATTTAAAAAGACGGTGCAAACTGCTACATATATTCCTTATTTTATATCAATGGTGGTCGTGGTTGGAATGTTCCGCAGTTTTTTTGCATTGGAAACGGGAGTTGTAAACTTGATAATTGACCGGATTTTTCCCGGATTTTTGGCAGAAACGAACGGCGGTATCTTTTTTATGAACGAATCTCGCTGGTTTCTTCCGATATATTTAACTATGCATCTGTGGCAGCGTGCGGGATTTGAGTCAATTGTATTTATTGCGGCGTTGTCGGGGGTGGATACATCACTGTATGAAGCGTGCCGAGTTGACGGAGGCGGTCGATTAAGACAGTTATGGAACGTAACTCTGCCAAGTATAATGCCGACAATCATTATTATGTTTATCTTACGAATCGGCGGACTTATCAATGTTGGTCACGAGGCAATTATACTTATGTATCCAATGGCGGGGGATATGGCGACCATTCCGGCAAACGCCGAAGTTATAAATACATTTGTATGGCGTGTGGGTATGGTTGCGCGCGCGCCGCAGTTTAGTTATACCGCTGCGATTGGTTTGTTTAATTCAGTTGTCGCGTTTATTTTGGTAATGACGGCAAACAGCATAAGCAAACGCGTTAGCGATACGCGGTTGTGGTAGGGAGGGAACAAAATAATGATGAAACGAACAACGGGTGAAAAAATATTTAACGTAATAAACATAACTATTTTGACGATTATAATTATACTTTCGCTCTACCCGCTTGTATATGTATTTTCGGCGTCGCTCAGTCCGGCACGGTATGTGCGTTCGGGCGCGGTGTTGCTTCTTCCGAGGAATATAACATTTTATTCGTTTGCCGAAATTTTTGGAACAGGAGAAATCTGGTGGGCGTATGTAATGACGATGTTTTACACCGTTGTGGGTTCGGCGGTAAGTGTTATCATTACCATATTTTTAGCGTATGGATTATCTAAGCCGCGCCTTAGATTCAGAGCATTTTTGACATTTGTCGTCATACTTTCAATGTGGTTCAGCGCAGGACTTATTCCGATATTCGTAAACTTAAGGGAGCTTGGGTTGACCAATCCACTCGGATTAATAATCGGTTTTGCAATATCGGCATTTAATATGATACTACTGAGGACATATTTCGAAAGTATTCCCGATTCGCTTGAAGAGGCAGCGACAATCGACGGCGCCAACGATTTAGGAATACTGTTCAGAATTATGATTCCGCTTGCAGTACCGGCGATTGCAACGATTACATTGTTTTATGCAATTGAGAGATGGAACGGTTGGTTCTGGGCGAGTACGATTCTTACAGAACCACGGCATATGCCGCTTCAAGTTTTGCTTAGAGGATTTATAATTGACGCGCAAAGAACGGCGGAATTTTCAATGCCGCAATTCTCCCGCGGCGGACTTATATCACAGGAAACGGTTATTTACGCCACCATTGTTGTTTCGGTAATTCCTATGATGTTGTTCTATCCGTTTATACAAAAGTTTTTTGTAAAAGGGATAATGGTAGGCGCGGTAAAGGGATAGACATGGGATAGTTAGCGAGAAACGAGCTTACTATCCCCGGTCGTTAAATTTCAGAGTATTGAGCTGAAATTTAACCTCAATTAAATAATACAGTGTATAAAACAAGATGAAAGGATGATTTTTATGAAAAAATTATTGGCATTGGTGTTATGTTTAGCGATGGCGACGGTACTGTTGGCGGGTTGCGGGCAAAGGGATGTTGCAAGAGTGGAGGGCGAGTTGACCATCTTTATGATGGACGCGAGAGGCGGCGGACAGGATTTTGATGTGCCTGTTTTCAATGCGGCATACGAAGCTACCGGAATAAGACTTAGAAATGTTTTGGCAATCGGCGGCTCGGGAACGCAGGAAGAAGCGCTCAACCGCATTATCGCGTCAAGAAACTTGCCGGATATTATTCAAATTTCCGCATTTACGCGAGATGAATTTTTCAGACACGGAATAGACGGCGCGTTTATGCCGCTTAACGATATGATTCAGCAATATGCTCCGAATATTGCCGCGTTTTTGGCGGAAAGAGAAGATGTCAGAAGATTTATAACCGCGCCGGACGGAAACATTTACTTTATCCCATATGTTCCGGACGGCGATGTTTCTATGGTTAGATTTATTAGACAAGATTGGCTTGACGAGGCGGGACTTGACATGCCGACAACTACGGAAGAATACGAAGCGGCATTGAGAGCGTTTTTGGCTGCTGATTCGACAAGAATTCCGTATTTCAATAGATTCGGGCATCCTCATAGTTTGTTTCCGCTTTGGAATGCGTATATGGGATATTTGGTAGACGACAACGGCAGAGTTCAATTCGGCGAAATTCAACCGGAATTCAGAACTGCGCTTATAAATATGGCGAGATGGTATGAAGACGGATTGATTGACAGACAAATTTATACTCGCGGCGGTGGCGCGAGAGATGTATTACTTGAAGAAAATCGAGGCGGCTCTACTCACGACTGGGTAGGAAGTACGGCGAATTTTAATGACAGATTGGCGGACGAAATTCCGGGAATCAATTTCATTCCTATGGCGCCACCGAACGGTTGGGAGCCGAATTACAGAGGTCTTGGAACGGCAGGCACTCAAGGGTGGGCGATTACAACGCAAGCTCACGACCCGATTGCCGCAATGCGTTATTTCGATTTCTGGTTTTCTGAAGAGGGCAGAATTCTTGCTAACTTTGGCGTGGAAGGCGTATCATTTGATTGGGTTGACGGCGTGCCGCAACTTAACGATTCAATCTTAAACGGTGACAGAGCGCCTAATGTTATGCTAAATGATGTAGGGGCGCAACTTGCTTTCGGATTCCATCAGGATTTTGAGTACGAAAGACAGTGGCTGAATCCTATCGCGCTCGCGGGTATCGAAATGTATATGCAAAACAACTACATCCGAGTTATGTTCCCGTTACACAGCATTAGTTTAACTCCTGAAGAAGAAGCTGAGTATACGAGAATATCCGTGCCGCTCAATATGTACAGGGACGCAATGATTAAGGACTGGATTGAGGGCAACAGAGATGTTGAGGCAATCTGGGATGAGTACATAGCGGAAATGGAAAGACTTGGAGTTAACAGATTGGTTGAAATTATGCAAGCGGCGTATGAGAGGTATTTGGCTCAATAAAAGTTAAATTTAAAATAGTAACTATGGATTCTATCCTTGATAGAATCCATAGTTATGTTCAAAAAAGCCGAGGAAGTGATTAAGAATATGCAACAACATCAAGAATGGATAAATTCCACATGGGAAAAAATTGAGAAGAAAATGAGTATCATCGCTCCTCGCTCGAGAGATAAAATTCCATATACGACAATAGACGGAACGCATGACGATAAATCCGATTGGATAGATTGGTGGACAAACGGGTTCTGGGCGGGAATGATGTGGATTCTGTACGACGTGACAAAAAATGATATGTACAAAGAAATCGCTGAAATTTCTGAAAACAAGCTTGACCGCGCGATTGAAGAATTTGTTGGCTTACATCACGATGTAGGGTTTATGTGGTTGTTGTCAGCCGTTGCGAATTATAGGCTTACGGGGAATGAGAGGTCGAAAGTTCGCGGCTTGCATGTGGCAAACACGTTGGCGGGGAGATTTAACACGGAGGGGAATTTTATCCGCGCGTGGAACGATTGGGGCAACGGTGAAGACCACACCGGTTGGGCGATAATTGATTGTATGATGAATTTACCCCTCCTTTACTGGGCTTCGAAGGAGGAAAATGACCCGAGGTTTACTCAAATCGCTAAAAAGCACGCCGACACGGTTATAGAAACATTTGTGCGTCCCGACGGTTCGGTTAAGCACGTTGTGGAATTTGACCCCGAAACGGGCGAGTATGTGAAAAATCTTGTAGGTCAAAGTTTTGCCGAGGAATCAAGTTGGACGCGCGGACAAGCGTGGGCTGTTTACGGTTTTGTGCTTAGCTACATATATACCGGAAAACAAGAATATCTCGATACCGCAAAGAGAATTGCTCACTATTTTATAGCGGCTTTGCCGGATGATTACGTTCCGCCTTGTGACTTTAGAAGCCCGAAAGAGCCGGAGTATAAGGACACCACGGCAGGGGTTTGCACGGCTTGCGGACTGATTGAGATAGCGCGAAATGTTCCCGAATACGAAAAAGAATTATATCTAAACGCGGCAATAAAAATGCTCAAAGCGATAGGGGAGCGGTATTGCAATTGGAGCAATGATGAGGACAGCATTGTTCAAATGGGAACGGAAGCGTATCATTACGGCGGAAAAAATATTCCCATAATCTATGGAGATTATTACTTTATCGAGGCGATATATAAACTGAAGAGTAACGACAAGCTTTTTTGGTAGAAATGACAACCTTAGGAAAATATACATTTTAATCAGCGGAGGAAAATATGGAAACACCACGTTCAAGATTTTTGAAAGCACTGCATAACGAAATGCCGTCCGACCGTTTGCCTATGATTGAGTGGGCGGACTATTGGGACGAAACACTTACGGCATGGGAATCGCAAGGTTTGCCGAAAGGAATGTCTAATGATGAAATCTGCGATTATTTAGGACTTGATAATTTGCGCTGTTTCCGCTTTGATATTTTTGGAAATGAAAGAGTTCCGTGGCCTGAAATACACGGAGCACCTATGATTACAGGCGAATCAGATTATAACGAACTCTCGAAACTTTTGTACTGTGACGAAGCGATGGAAAGCATACTTAGAAAAGCGGAGAAAATTCAAAAAGCGCATGAAAACGGAGCTTTTTCTATCAGAATATGGCTTGAAGGTTTTTTCTGGTATCCGCGAATTCTTTTCGGAATCGAACCGCATATGTACGCTTTTTATGATTCCCCTGAACTTATGAATCGAATGAACGAAGATATTTTAAATTTTAACATAAAGGCGCTTAACAAACTTTGTAATATCCTAAAACCTGATATGTTGGGTGTTGCAGAGGATATGTCTTACAATAACGGACCTATGTTGTCCGAGGATATGTTTGACGAGTTCTTGTTGCCGTATTATAATGATTTTATCCCCTTTGCGAAAAAATTAGGTATAAAAACTTTGGTCGACACCGACGGAGATGTTACAAAAATGATTCCGTGGCTGATTAGAGCAGGCTTTGACGGCGTATACCCGTTGGAGCGACAGGCAGGCGTTGATGTTGTTCAGTTAAAGAAAGATTTTCCGGATTTTGTGTTTTTCGGTGGATACGATAAAATGATAATGGACAAAGGCGAAGACGCGTTGCGCACAGAGTTCGAACGGTTGCTTCCCGCAATGCGCGCAGGCGGATTCATTCCTTCTTGCGACCATCAAACACCTCCGAATGTAACCTTAGAAGACTATAAAATTTACTTAAATCTTTTTGAGGAATATTGCATAAAGGCTGTAAAAGGTTAAACTAACGATTTGAAAGAAGAGGCCGGTGAAGTTTAATGTCATTGTTAACTGCGATTAGCAGTGTGTTTCCGATTGCTTTTATGATTGGTGTCGGTTTTTTTGTTGCGCGCCGCGGTTGGATAAACGAATCGGTAAATATGTTTATTGCAAAAATTGTGATAAATGTTGCGATGCCTGCGTTTATGATATATTCGTTCACCACAGGATATACGCGAGAACAATTGCTGGGGTTTCGTTTTATAATTCTGATTCCGCTTGTGACGGAGTTGATAGTTTATCTAATATCAATGTTGTTGGCTCGTATATCTAAAGTCCCGATTAACCGACGCGGATTGTTTTGCGCGATGTTTACCATGGGAAATATCGGGTTTATGGGAATCCCCGTAACCTTTGCACTATTTGGGAATCAAGTTGCCCCTATAACGGTTTTATATTTCATCTCGACATCGGTGACGTTTTGGACTTTCGGAGCAAACGGAATTCGCCGTGACAAAGAGGGTGAAATGTACGGCGGCTTTGATATAAAAAGCTTAAAAAATCTACTTAACGGCGGAATAATAGGTGTCGCAATCGGGATTTTACTCGTAATATTCGGTGTATCTTTTCCGCCGGTCGTCAATGATACATTTCGATTTTTAGGTTCGTTGGTAACACCTCTTCCGATGTTGTTTATCGGCGGAATTATCGCGAAATTTGATTGGAAAAAGCTTAAATTTACGAAAGATTTTTTATTTGTTATTCTCGGGCGATTTATGATATCGCCGATTATCCTTATCGCCGTAATAGTGAGTGCGCGAAACTTTTTTTATGTGGATGCGTTGACTGCGAATGTGTTTATAATTCAAGCATCAATGCCGATAATGTCGCAAATTCCGCTTGTTGCTAAAAATTACGGCGCGGACCACGAATACGCCACGGCATTGGTTGCGATGACAACATTGTTGAGTTTGATAGTGGTTCCGATTTTCAGTATATTGCTTGGGGCTTGATTTATAACATAAAAATACAACGGGAAATATTACCTTGTCATCGCAAGCAACGACATTCAAATTAGCCACACAGCGAAAGGCTACACAGCGAAAGCCCACACGGCTGCGCAATTAAATTATATTTTTCGACAATATCTTTTATTATAGAATATCCTTGTTGCATTCCTTTGATTGTTTTACCAAGAGAGGAATTAGGATTATTGCAATCTTCAATAAATCTTTTCACTTTATTTAAGATGCCGCTTGTGACAACTTCATCTTTTGTTTTGAAAGTTTTGAGTTGCCCAATATCTTCTTGCAATTTTTCATATTCTTCCTTATAATTAGGTAAGATGCCTATTAGCTCGTCCTTCAACTCATTTAATAAGCCTTGTAGCTCATTAATATTATTTGTGATTTCAACCGTAATGTTATTTTCAGCGTTTGCCTTGGAGGTAGTTGTAATCGTAGGATTGACTTCAATATGAGGATTAACTTCAACTTTAATATCGCCCATAAATTTCTCCTTTTTTTCATTTTTTAAATTTATACCCTCTAAGAGCGTTAAAACCTCTACATTTTTCAATGAACTTTTGCATCTTTCGTCAAGAATTCTTTCGTCTTCAAGTCTCACTAAGTATTCATACTCGTGCAAATATTCACATGCCGGAGAACAATTGCATAATATTTTTTCAGTAAATTTAATTTTTGATATTTTACTATGAACAGCATCGAAATGGATTCGTATAATTTGCAATAATTCTGCTCTTTGTTTTCTATTTCCACCACTGATGTCTATTTTAATGTATCGTTCGGTTATTCCATCAAACAATTGAATTTTTGCGTACGCATCTTTATATTCTAAATAAGCACCTTTTAGCCAACATTGTTTAATTCCGTCCTTTTCCATCAAATATTCATGCGCCTTTACAATAAATCGCGTCATAACACCGGCAGGCAAAAACTCGTAGTAATAATTAAAGTTCAATGTCTCATCAGCGTTGTTAAAGTCTAAATCTATATCTTTTTCCTTGTTATCAAGAAGTTCCGCAACTAAATAGGTTTTTAAATCTTCTATCACAAAAGAAAGTTCAAATTTTGACATAAGTCGGAGAATATATTTATAATCTGCATCGGGATATCGCTGACTATCGCTCCAAATTTTCGGCAAATCGCTATAATATAAAATTCCGTTTCGCCCTTTTAAAACAGTTTCTTGAGCGTCAAGCACTTTATAAACCGCGTCGGTTCCCCACTCGGGCGATAAAATGACAACCTCTTTAAGTAAATCATCATTATGGAAATACAAAACCACACCTAAATCGTGCAAATACTTAATTAAACTAAGCGCCTCATCTTGTTCAATGCCGTATTTTTTGCAAATATCTATATATTCAGAGTAAGGGATAATATTTTTAGTTTTTG
>Ga0123355_10021903_pt1 | contig 10239 bp, 7 predicted proteins | sample TergutEmb28metaG_3_FD_89872 | JGI IMG/M metagenome (GOLD analysis project Ga0123355, IMG submission 89872) | Embiratermes neotenicus P1 segment gut microbial communities from Petit-Saut dam, French Guiana - Emb289 P1 | ecosystem: Host-associated > Arthropoda: Insects > Digestive system > Gut ... | reverse complement strand
GTGAGTGGTGATATAGGAGGATGTAGTGCCAGGAGGGCCCTTAAACCTAAATTCTACTAACCTACCCAGACCATGGTCACCGCGGGAATCCTCCCCTTCAGGGAAAATTCCCACAGTAGAACCCGGAATCGAACCCTGGACCTCATGATTAGTAGGCAGAGACTCTGACCACGAGGCTGGTCGGAAGTAAAACATATGTCTCAAAATATTCCTCCATAAAGAAGATTTGACAATAAACAATTAGTCACTGTGGGTGTTTGTGTTGGTGTCTTGGTTGCTGAAAGCCTACCTTTGTGTGACTACTAATTCTTTTGAAATTTGAATAGATACTGCTGCAATAATTTCAAAGATTTAAACTCACTGTTTAATCCACTCATGGTTTATGCCATATGACTGCTCTAACATGAATTGTGTTCTGCCTGAATGTGATGCCATATAGTTTGGTAGATAGGCACCAGTGTTTCAGACAGACTTGCTGTTCCCATCTTCTAGCTAGAAGATTTTGGGTTCTCACAGCAGTGAATATTGTGATTTTAGTCTTCTGGGAAGTGTCACCACGTGTTTCAGTAAATTGAAAGCGGTGTAAAGAAGTCCCTTCTATTCTGAAGATGAATGCAAAGTGTACTCCTGAAACACTGCTAGATGTATACCAAACTGCATGTTGTCACATTCCAGAAGACGGTACTATTCATATTCATTGTATGAGAACCCTGCATCCTGGAAACTCCAAAATTGTCTGTGAAAATTAATTTGAGGATACTAGCACTCTAATCTGCCAGTTCCAAAGAAATCTGAAATGGATGTCAGGTGATTAAAAGGGAACATCATGATGAGATAAATGATTGTTGTGACAGCAGAATGGGCAGGAGACCAGGCTTATTGGAGAAGCATCACGGTCAGCACACGATGTTTCATTGCCATTTGACAAATTTTTTGAAAGAAAACTCTGGTAGCAATTATATTGTAATGTAAAATGTGACCTTTCAGAATTTTATTGAAAAAAAAAAAAAAAAGGAGAAAACATTTGTTTATTATATACCAACATATGCACAAATAAGTACTGTAAATTTATATTAAATTAATCTGACATGTTGTGGTGTTAATACACCATCTTCAGGGAGTTTACAGTTGTGTTAGCTAAAGTCATGAATCATTAAATGACAAAATACAATGTAGTAATGTGTTATGACAGAATCTTGGTAAATGTGGACGCATATGTAATTCCTGGTTAGGTGTGTGTGTGGTGCGGTGTAAACAAGAACCAGTTCCTCTGCGTGTGTGTGGTGCGGTGTAAACAGGAACTGGTTCCTCTGTGTGTGTGTGTGGTGCGGTGTAAACAGGAACTGGTTCCTCTGTGTGTGTGTGTGGTGCGGTGTAAACAGGAACCGGTTCCTGTGTGTGTGTCTGTGGTGTGGTGTAAACAGGAACCGGTTCCTGTGTGTGTGTGTGGTGTGGTGTAAACAGGAACCGGTTCCTGTTTACAACGCACCACACCACACACACACACCTAACCAGGAATTACATATTTGCCCACATTTACCAAGATTTTGTCATAACAACACATTACTACATTGTATGTTGTCATTTAATGATTTATGACTTTAGCTAACACGTCTTGTAAACTTCCTGAAGATGGTGTATTAACACCGAAACATGTCAGAGTAATTTAATGTAAATTCACAGTACTTATTTGTGCATATGTTGGTATGTAATAAACAATTTATTATTCAATATGCATGGTATGAACATGAAAGAGAAAACATTTGTTAGAAACAGGTTTCATTTTGTTCTTGGGTGTGTAAAGTGAAGATTAGTTCATAAATTAAATAAAAATTGTTGACACAACAAACTCCGGTACTTTTTCTTTTTTACTGTAGCAACATGTTGCAACACAAAAGGGTCATCATCTGACTAGTAACGCTTAAAAAGAAAGATACAAAGTTGTGTTAGTTTTTCAGCTAACACAATTTTATATTGCATTTTTAAAATTAAACTATGTCTCATGTTTTCCATGTTGATTATGTCATGAAATAAGGAAGATGAAATCAACTGGTGATGGGCAGTATGTTGACATGGTTAGATGGAATAAGTAGGCCATTCTATTACGTTGCACTATGCAGATGTACATAAGGTATGCCACATTTTCAGGTGATAGTATGTAATTTTAAGTTCAGTCTAATTCCAGCTGTCAAGCTTCTTGCTCACAGAACAGTGTGATAAGTAAATTATGCAGTCTTTCGAAATACAGAATTGATATTGAAATTTTATGACAATGTTTATTGACCTGTTCCTCCCCCTTCAAAACTGGATGTGGATAAATAAGAGAATAGCAGGCTTGGAGTGTACTGGCAGATAAAGGCATCTGAGCAAGGAAATGTAGAAGCCACAAATATTCTCTGACCTACAGCCATCTACACGGATTATTACTTGTCATCCAGTATAGGTCACAACAGGTAATTATCAATAGCAGCTATGTTTTTCACAACCGAAGTGATGGTCACAGCTAAACAGAGAGGCTCACTGCAACCACAAATCGTCGCGACCAGGTTCATGTGATCTTATGTAGCCAGACCATTTGCGATCATGGATCAGTGTGTTCACGCACAATTGTTTCGGGGAAGATCCAAAGATGTCGGGGCAAGTCATAATCTGTGGTCATGGCTATGTGTAATTGTCACCAAGACCTTGCGCAACAGTGCTTAAGTTGTTCCTGCCCACAGATCATCCCTGTCTGCTCTGTGCATGAGCCTGTGTTGTACAGTAACCAAACGCAACTCTGTCCTCTTAAGTGGTATTCAGTTTTTTGGTAGTAAACCCACATATTTTGGATTGGTACATACTTTAGTCCAAACCCCCCCTACAAAACACCATTCTTCTCTTGGCCAAGTTAGAGTTTTTAAAATCTATTACTACTAATAAACAAAAGCAAATGTAAGTTTATGACTATGTTGAAAAGCACAGTATGGAACAAAAATATCACCTAGAATATTTTCTGTTAATAAAAAACCATATAAAATTATGTAAACTGTTATTTATTTTAATATATTATTCATGTCAATAAGAAAGGCAACTGAGAAACTAACTGGAATTAACCCTTTTTATGGTTGAATCAAAGATACTATAAAGTGAAAAATGCTACAGACTATGAACTCTATATTTCTTCCTCTGCTTTTTATATTCTGTTTGTATTAAAATTACAATTTTGAATTTTGATAGTCACAATTCAGATCTTTTCATGGAGTTATATAGAAAACACAACAGCGTTTACAAATCCCATGTCCAAACGTCGAACAAATGCACCAGTGCCATCTATGTCAGCATGATCACAGAACCGAAACTCAATACCGTGCGTATTCTCAGTCTGAGACATGAAACTCAATGGGTATTCATGTGTACGACCACCATTACATGGCAGCACAAGCAGAATGCTATATTCCTTACCACTCACAAACCGCACTGGCTCAAACAGTGTTACGGTAGCCAATGTATTGTACTCTAAAATGTCAGTACATTCAGTTCTACACAGTAGCGCTCCCTGACTATCTAGTATACTTACTTCCATATTTTCTTCATAGTCACGAGGAAATATTGGAGCATAAACAAATTCTCGTTGCGGTACAAGACGTGTGAACACTCGCACTCCAGTCACCATGATATTCCTATCAGCTTGCACCTTAGTGAGAAGCCTGAGTCTTCCAGACACTGTCACAGTTGTCTTTAGGAACCTCCTAGCACAATAGAACTGTTTAATGCTGATACGTTTACGAGGATAAAAAATGGAGCTAATACCTTCAGGAAGTGACAGATGGAGTGAGGGTTTTTCATGAGGTTTCCGTTCATTCATTGATGGATTATCACTAGAGACAGTACTAGCAGATGTAGCACTATCAGATATGCCATTATCAATAAATGAAACACTTCCATTATTCTCAATATGTGAAATAATATCCCTCAGGGCACTGATCTCCTCTGCTGTTAAAACCCCAGAACACTCGGGACCTTCTTCAAACTGCTGCAGTGAAAGTACCAGAAACCGTATTTTTGAGAGGGCTCCTGCTTTCACCAGTACAGCTCGGCGGTTGGCACCAGTTGGTTGTAGTCCAAGCCGCTGGCATTCTGCATCTGTCCAATGCATAACTGCCTCAAAGAGTACAAATTCACTCATATTAAGTGCCTTTTGATCCAACAAAGAAGCAAGAGTTGAGGGTGAAAAATGGTCATACGGTGTCTGTAAAATTTCTTCTGTGTACTTGCACATTACCTGGAAAGAAGATGCCACGATTCAATCCAAAATTAAAAACAAATATTCAGCTATGGGAAAAAAGGAGGTCTTATCAAACACCACTGAAACAATCTAATAAATAATTCAAAGTACAGCTGAGTCTGAAATTGCGATGTCCAAAAATTTCAAACTTTTGCAATCACCGATTTTAATAACAAAGTTTCAGTCTTACTTGACTCATTCCAATAAATCTGGATGACAATACGACTGGTGGATCAACTTCCCACACTCTCCACCTACTATGCAGATCGCTCATAGCTCTGCTTTCATTTTGTGGAGTCAACTGCTTTCATACTTAATGAAATGAGCCTTTCCTTCAGTCACTTCATGTGACTGATTATGCTTCCCATAAATGTTTGCATCTTATTAAAAACATTAACTTTTTGTTAACAATGCTTTTGGACATTATTTTACAGTTCCTTCACTGTAAGTCATTCGTGCTTGGAACCAAACTTGTTTTACACACAAAATGGATTTCAATGTTCATGATAGTTTCACTGGCCCATTTAATCACAAAAATACTTTACAGTATTCAGTCCTATGGGCTTGGATAGTGTAGTCAGTATAGCAACTTCCTACGAGCTGGATGGTCCGGCGATCGAATCCTGATGGAAGCAAATTTTCCAAACTAGCCCTCAGGCCCACCCAGCCTCGTGTACATTGGGAACTAGGTCTCTTTGCTGGGAGCAAAGCAGCCATGGCATGGCAGTGACCACACACCCCATCTAATGTTGAGGTTAAAGAAAGAGCACAGCTATACCCCTACTCCCCCTGTGGCCCTACATGGCCCATTCTATGGTGAACTAAACTCAGTCCTACAATAAAACGAATCTCCTGCAAGTATCCTCAATTTTAAAATCTACCTGAAAACATTTCTATTAGCAATTACTTTTTCTTTTAAATGCTTTGCAATTCAGAATAACAGACCAGGCTTCACTGCTACTGACAACATATATGTGGATGGTGTGGTGTATATGAGTTGTCTGTCTTTCCATGATGCAGTATGAGTAACATACTCTGTGAATGAACTAACATTTCTCTCTAGATGACTCTCACTAATCAGGGTATCTACCTTATTTCAGAGCCTCTGGTACATGCAGATTTATACAAAGAACTAAATAACACGCTGAGTACTGCAATTTAACTACACTCAGTCACACTCACAGAAGGTATGAAAAAGTACAGTATGTATATTTTCAGTTATAGTACCTTCTTTAATAAGATGTACTGGTAGATCCATCACCCCCTTTTCACAGTTTGGCAGTGTGGACATGCACACAGAACACATAAAACAAGGGCATTTCACTGAATCAAGCACATTGTGAAGTGTATCAGATGAAACATAACAAGAGAGGTATTAGTACATGAGACATTTCATATGGTTCCTATGCAAGCCACATATACCACTCCTCTCATCATTCAATTGATGATCCTGATCATATTTGATGACGAGTATCAATCACCACGCTCCTCACTGCGCAGGTTTCTCCATTCTCCTGTTACTTCCTTCCCCTCTCACACTACCATATGAAGGACATACTCAGTCTACATTCCTCCCTTCAGGTGAGGGACCAAATTGCACACCCATACAAAACAGGCAAAACTATAGTCCTGTATATTTTACTGTTTATGCTTTTAGATATTAGATGGGAAGGCAAAAGATTCTGAACCAGAGTAGCAAGGATTCTCTTCCGCTCTCAGTTTCTTCGTGGAAGCAAATTATATTTCTTAATGTTGTTCCCAAATATTTGAACTTTGACACATTTTCAAAGGATTTATTACCTATTTTCATTTTGTGACTTTGTCCTGGATACTGTTCACAGCACACAAATATATACACAGTTTTCGGCATATTTACTTTTAGACCAATCCTCATTTTTTTGAATAATGAATCTCTTGTTGTTCTTTACAGTACGTATGTTATCGCCCAGGAAATTAACACCATGTGCACAGACCAAACGCTGATGTGTCCCATTCAGGTCCAAACCCTCCCGGTCTCCTTGGACACTCCTAATGGCATATTCTAACACAAAGTTGAAAGAAACAGCAATAAAGCATCTCTTTGTTTCAGATCATTCTTAATAGCAAATTTATCCGACATGTTTGCATATCTGGACTTTACTACAAGTTCCCTAAGGACACACATTAATTAACCCAACTTATTTCATAGGTATACCATCTTCAACCAGCATACCATAGAAAACCTCCCTCATAACTGAATAATGAGGTTTCATCTGGTCCATAAACACCTCCTGTGCTGCACCACTTTACTGCCATTTTTCTCCATTATCTGACAAATTCAGAGAATCTGATCAAATTTGAAATACTATGTCAGAATCTGCAATGATGACCTCCAATTATCTGTGTGCTCAGCTTTTGGTGACAGGAGCAGGAAAACAATGGGGGGGTTGGCAAGCCAATATGAGTGATAGTGATATGCACTGGGCGCAGTCTTGGCACAGTGGCTGCAACAGATTACATACAGGTAAGCTATGTGGCAGTGTGAGGAGGTGTATGTTGAATTGCTGAGGGTATAAGCAGTGAGAGTGGGGACTGCAGTAGCACAGTGGTCAAGGTGCTGTGCTACAATTCAGAAGGTCGCTGGTTCGATCCCAGCTGGTGTCAGTGGATTTTTCATTGACATAAAATCCTTCCGATCGTACTATGGCCCTGGGGTTGACTCAGCCTCTAACAGAAATGAGTACCAGGAGCATTTTCTGGGAGTAAAGGCGGCCGGTGCGTAAGGCTGACAACCTGACCACCATACTGTGCCGTTGTCATGAAATCTGGGAACCTTAACTTTCTGGAACCCTCTGGGCCACTCCAGGCCTGTAATGGGACTGATTTACCTTTATAAGCAGTGAGATTATGTACTGTTATACAGAAAGCAAGGAGTACAAATCAAAATAAAATAATAATGATACTGATAACAGTAAAGGAAGAGATGTATTGGTCCTTAAATGGGCTATAACTAGTTGAATTAGGATATTCTGTATGGCAGACACCTCACCAACTTCAGTAAGGATCTCAAAACACACACCATGTATTCCAACACACAGCACAAACTGAAAAGCAATAATAATGTGACTAAAGAAGAGGTAATGAAAACTGGTGTTTCCTTTTGTCTTGTTTTATAAAGAACCATGGATGGAAAGTTTCAAATTGATTCTTTGTTTTCCACAACCCTTCTTCTATTCCTTGCCAATGCTTTCCTCTCTTCTTGACAAATGCCTACAAATGGCTGAACCGTCTTTTTCTGGTCAACCCATGAGCATCCTTCTCTTAAATTTTAATTCTGATGCTTATGTCAGTATTTATGTTCCATCCACTCTATTTACAAGACCAGATCATCACAACTATTTCTTTCCTAACTCTTAATAAATTTCAATTTCAGCTTCTTCTTTATAAACATCTTGAAAAATTTCGCTCAAAATTTATTTCTTCTTTTTGTTGTCTGGTAGGCCTCTTAAATTTCATTTGCATTACATGCATGGTGCTTCTGTTTCTCTGTGCATAGGTACGTGTTATGTGTTATTTATTATTGGTTTGAATATATAATGTATAAATTCCTATTTCACACCAGATGTTTCCAACATGATCACAAAGCAAGCCACCACCATGTGGAAGTCACTATCATTTCCAACAGCCATGCTATTTTGGTACAGAATTTGAAATACAGATTGGAAATTTACTGTTTGTAATTTGCTCCTTTTTGGGTAATTCCCCGGCGTCTGAGTTCTAAATGCCGACGTTTCAGAACTCACTATCGGTTCCAGCTTCATAGGCAGGTGAATGAAGTATACTTGATTGGAACCGACATTGAGTTCTGAAACATCAGCAATTAGAACTCAGACGCCAGGGAATTACCCAGAAAGGAACAAATTAAAATTAGAACACGGCAAAAGCTTAAAAACAAGAATGGAAATTTACTGTCTGTTAGGCACAATCCATCTCAAGTGTATTTCCCAAGGGTGATACAGTCAACAATAAGAGGTGCTTATCCAAATGTGAGGCAATCTACTTAAAGTATCCTAGGAAACTGGTTGGCAGAGACTGGCTGGATTTGCATGACAACACCTCAGCCACTCTCTGCTGACATGAAGTGCTGCCACTTCTAGGGCGTGCTACAAGAGGCTGAGGGTGGAGGTTCTCAGAAACATAAACAAGTGTACAGTCCTGGCAAAAATGTGTAACTGCTGTGTGACAATATCACAATGGCAACTGGAATCTCCTATGTATCTCCTGATACAAGACACCTCATGTCCTAAAACATTTTAAACTGTCCACACACAATTTGGAAAGAAGTGTCTACATTGAAGGGAAGGAAGATTTGTGTAATATGGACTTACCTCCATGCAAGGCTCCAGTAATTCAGTTTCTTGAATTCCTTCAGCAAAATCAAATATTGATAGCACATTACTTGGACGGACATTAGTTAGAAGATAGTCACGACACAAACGTGATAAATGGGGCAACATATATTTTTTTGCTGCATAAAGGACTCCACCAGCTTCTTCAACTGATGACAGTTTTATGGAATCAGTATATATGTACCTGTAACATGACAGTCATAACTCTACAGTGCATGAAGAGTAAAACAAAATGTTTAATGTTACCATCAAAACACAATAACATTGTATAAATATTAGTATTTTATTGTGGCAACATGTTTCAGTCATATTAGACCAACTTCAGGCCAGCATTCATAGATACGAGGTACAGTCAGTGCACATCATGTACTATGGGATCCCGTATTACTTACAAGGTGTACATAAGATAGTTTAAAATCGTAAGAAATTGTATATATTAAAAGTAGCTAAAAATTATGTGACATTATTAAATTTATATATTGGTCAGGATGGACATATACTGTATATAAATTGTCAGCATATAGGTATCTTAATAATTTAAACCAGTTGGGAAGGTACTGTGATTGGTATGTGAAGGTGATCAAATCGCAGAGTCACATTAGCACTCAAGTGGTTTGTGACTGCACTCACAAACCACAGCAGAGTCAACACTCAACACATACATCCTGCCTCTCAACTCTACAACAAATCAACCAACTTCATGTGGAAAAACTTCAATAACCACACCAGACACCCATTTATCGAATTCCATCTAAGAATAAGAATCCCTACAACCATTGTTTGCTATATCAACATACACATGAATATAAGGCTAATTTACTCTAATCTGCAATTTACATGCATATGTATACAACCAGATTCTAATATGCCAAATGTGTGACTAACAGATCCACAACCATAATTCAGTACATCTATGTACACATATATGGATGTGAATACAGTGATACCTCGGCTAACAAGTGACCCTGCTAACGAATGTTTTAGTGGATGCGCGCGCTAACATAAAGCAGCAAACATGAACGGTCGGGCCATTCCAGGAGCTGAAATGAACACGTTTTGGCTAACGAAGATTTTGGCTAACAAATGTGATTCCAGAACGAATTATCTTCGTTAGCCGAGGTATCACTGTAATTTGAAGGGTTTTAAGAAATACTGTGTGTCCGGTGCAGTGGTAGTGACGGGTGATGATGATATGTTGTGGAATGGCAGGGAAGAGGATGGGAATGTTAGTGAGTGTGAGGGAGATGAAGGGACTGACTGTGGAGGTGAAGACAGCAACACTGATTGGTACAGGTGGATAGAATGTGATGTGCTTTGTGTATTAATTGTATGAAACACAGTGATACCTCGGCTAACGAGTGACCCTGCTAACAAAGATTTTTTTCACTGTTTTTCGGACTCGGCTAACAAATATGGATTCAGCTAACGAATGTTTTAGTGGATGCGCGCACTAACATAAAGCAGCAAGCATGAATGGTCGGGCCATTCCAGGAGCTGAAATGAACAAGCTTTGGCTAACGAAGATTTCGGCTAACAAATGTGATTCCGGAACGAATTATCTTCGTTAGCCGAGGTATCACTGTACTT
>Ga0123355_10021902_pt1 | contig 10239 bp, 5 predicted proteins | sample TergutEmb28metaG_3_FD_89872 | JGI IMG/M metagenome (GOLD analysis project Ga0123355, IMG submission 89872) | Embiratermes neotenicus P1 segment gut microbial communities from Petit-Saut dam, French Guiana - Emb289 P1 | ecosystem: Host-associated > Arthropoda: Insects > Digestive system > Gut ... | reverse complement strand
GAACTCACTATCGGTTCCATCTTCATAGGCCTATGAAGATGGAACCGATAGTGAGTTCCGAAACGTCGGCAATTAGAACTCAGACGCCGGGGAATTACCCAAAAAGGAATAAATCACATTTAGAACACGTCGAAAGCTTAAAAACAAAAAATAATAAAGAAAGTGACATCAAGTTGGTCTCTCTTTATTCAACTAACATAGGAATGTATTTCGAGAACAACAAGTTAAGACAGAAAATGACGTGGTCACTTGCATTGCAATGAGATCCAAGAACGAAAAAAGGCTGCCAGAACTGTTCCTATTCTAAAATGTTAAATAAGCTAAATGTTTTACACAGGATAACTGGAAAGTGTTTTACACAGGATACCTGGAAAGTGCCAACAAACTAACTGACTTGTTCACACAATGGTAGTATATAAGCTCTTAAGACGGTGCAAGAAACGTAGAAATTCAGCACTCCGTTTAGGAGATAGCCATTTAACTTCGTACGTTTACTTTCCAATCACGACTGACAACCAGTTCCTGATCGGTGGATTGGGCGTGGAATAAAAGCAGACTGAACTGCGCTCCACGTGATTGCTCTCTATGGGGTTGGGCCAAACAGAAAATCTACCGATCAAAATTAAGAACATTTTACAAACTGGAACAACATAACTGAGCGAATTTGCCGCTGCTCTTCTTGATTCTTTAAAAAAGCGTGGACTCCGTGTGTTCCACATTGCAGAAGTGTGTGCAAAACGGTGTGGCTTACGTTACAATCTGGCACTAAATGTTAGTGTATGTGTTGGCAAACGGTGCAAGAATTGTAGCGATGTTTTTTTTATTTCTCCCTCCTGTGGCGCGACGACCCGACTGCGGGCTATTGCCCGCCCTTACTGGGTTTCGCTATCACACCCAGACACACCACACACGGTAGGACTCCTCTGGACGAGTGATCAGTCTGACGTAGAGACATCTACCTGACAACACACAACACTCACAACAAACATACATGCTACGGGCGAATTCGAACCCGCAATCACGGCAAGTAAGCAACAGCAAACCAACGCCTTATACCGCGCGGCCACTGGGATCGGCGAACTGTAGAAAAATAACGTTCCATTTCGGAAATATACCCTAATTATACATTTGATTTCCATCCACCATGTAGTTCCTTCTTGTTCTCACTGCGTCACATAAGGATACAGATATTTAATGAAAGGTGAAGAGAAACTGAGAGAGGATGAATCCATTCAACTACTCTTCCCTTGCACCTCCCCCACCCCCACCCCCACATTCTTCCCTCTCTTTTCTCTTCGTCAAATGAGTTTTTGGAACACGCCCTCTCCCCATTGCGCTACCCTGTCCTGCTGCTCCAATATTACTCAAAACTTTTTAATCCATGTGGATCATGCACACAGCCATGTAATACCGTAGGTTAGACATCACCCGCTAATCTGGCCGGACAGACATAGGGCAGCTTCATGTAAAAGTAGAGCAGTCAACTTTACGACGTCATAATAAAAAGCTGAATCCTACCGCACATCCAGCATTAATCAATACGTTCCAAATTACGGCAACTCCAAACACAGGAATGCACTGAGCATGACTGTGATTTGCCATGATCTTAAGCGTTTAAAAAAAAGTCCAAAACATGGCGGAGCTAGGCAGTAGCCGACAATTATTGGCCTACAAACTGTTTTATTTTGTTGGCATGCAGTGTAGGTCAGCAAGCACAGTACGGCAGGGTACAGCAGAGAACACGTTATTATATACACAGCTGCAGTCCTTCCATGAGGATGGGTACAAACTGTGATTTAATTTGGGTGAATGTCAGGCTGCATGACAGAAACTGAAATGCGTCTAACGTACATGTAGGGTAGAACAAATATTCTTCTGCAAGAGGTAAACAACTTTTCCAAAAATCTACAAGCTACCTCGATACTCTGATCGCCATAAGGGTGACAGTAAGAAAGTTCTATTTTGAGGACCCAAAAATCTTAGGCGTCAAGGTACAAAATACAAAATTTAGTCGCCAGAGCGAGCTGGATACCGGAACCTGTGCACTCCAGTTCTTCAGTCGCTTTAGGTAAAGGTAAAGTGCACCCTTGTACAGGCACTTAGGCTCTGAACAGGGCGTACGGCCCATAGGAGGAGTGGAGGCATACCTCTACTCTTTCTTGACCATGGCACTAGAAGGGGTGAGGGGTCAGCGTCACGCCCCGGCCGCTCTTTACCCCCGGGAAAGATCCGGTATCCATTGTACAGGAGGCTGGGTGAGACTCAGGGCCGGTGTGGACAGATGCGGAAAATCTCGCCTCACGGGGATTCGATCCCCGGGCCATCCAGCCTGTAGCCAGTCGCTATACCGACTGCGCTACCCGGCCTAGCTTCAGTAGCTTTATATTTCACACAATTTCTTATGATAAGCACACGTACAATCGATGAATCTAAAACTTTCATGACAGAGCATTGTTAGACGTGAAGTGGTATCGGTGAATGTGTACCCAGCATTTAACGTGTACATTCACTCTTGTCCAAGGTAGGAAGCTGTGAAGAAGTTCGGTACATAAACTAAAACATAACGGGAAAATATTTATATTAGGCCTTTTACGCCCATTTCTATGGGTAATTAGTGTCTCAGTTTTACATGACAGTGCTGCAAGGCCTCGCAAAGCCGCCGAACTGCACTGAATGAGCAGTGCAATTGGAATGGCTGCGAGTGACATCTCGGCGATGGCTATGGCACCCAGTCCGCGGATATATCGGACACATTTGAAATTGTTTTGGTAGAAACGTGGCGCTGACCACCCAACGCACCTAGGGCCGAGGTTAAAAAAAAAGTAGAGCTACATCCCTACTTCCCGCCTGGGCTTTCATGGCAGGCTATAGGGTAACACTGACTTGTAAAGTGTGTAATATTAATGACCTATTTATGTCAAGTGACCGTCTGACCAACACATGAATTTCGCTACCGTTCTGACAAACCGCGATGTAATGCTACTGTTTGTTCACCGCAATTTGTGGCGGTATATAGTGGGTGGCGGTACATCCAAACATTGTACTGTAACACAGAATTTCCGTTCACGGACATACAAGGGTGCTAAGTGAGGGAGGTGAAATTTGGAAGTTTGACTGTACTTCTGAAGAACAAGCTCGGATTCTCCCAAACGTCGTACAAACTCGATTACATTTTATCTCCTACTTCGACGTGTCGGAATGCTGATGTGGGAAGTGTACCTCGAAAGGACACCATATTCAGCCTAGTATCACGCACATTAAACTCTGACCTTGAACACGGACAAACTCGAACCATTCCTTCACCGTTTCTTCTTTCAGCTCACTGCTTAGGCCGGTTCGCAAACATTGTGTCGTGCGGTAAGGAATACGCTGTACGAGCACCCTTTCAAATAATCGTCACTCAGAGAACAGTGCTCTCGGACGGGCCTCAGACTGACCGTTATACCACAGCAGCTCTACGATGCTCTGATGGCACCAACTGCTGCTACCTAACACAATACACACCGGTGCTCTGATGACACCAAGTGTTGCTACCTGATACAATACAAACCGGTGCTCCGATGGCACCAAGTGTTGCTACCTAATACGATACAACCGGTGCTCTGATGGCATCAAGAGTTGTTACCTAAAACATACACATCGGTGCTCTGATGGCACCAAATGTTGCTACCTGATACAATACAAACCGGTGCTCCAATGGCACCAAGTGTTGTTACCTAATACGATACAACCGGTGCTCTGATGGCATCAAGAGTTGTTACCTAAAACATACACATCGGTGCTCTGATGGCACCAAATGTTGCTACCTGATACAATACACATAGGTGCTCTGATGGCACCAACTGCTGCTACCTAATACAATACACACCGGTGTTCTGATGGCAACAAATAGTCCTACCTAATGCAATAATCACTGGTGCTCTGATGGCACCAAGTGTTGCTACCTAATACAATAATCACCGGTGCTCTGATGGCACTAACCGTTGCGAACTTAATACATTACATTACTTAACGGTGCTCTGATGGAACCGACCAGGGCCAACTGAATACATCACAGTACGGTCCTCTATTGGCACCCACCGTTACCAACTAAAGTCGTTAAATTACGCTACCTGGGAAAAAGAAGGAAATGGAATGCTGCGTTCGTCACAAAAAAAAAAATCCGGTAGCAGCACCGGAGGTAATTAGTGAAAACGTTAATATTTTGTGGGAGGTGGAATGAGGTAATGATGAAAAGGTTGGAAAAGGGATTGGGGATGGGAAGAGTTATTTTCCGACGATTCATTTTGATTGGAGGTGGCATCAAATGTTCTCTGACTCTTCCTACCCTTCTGTTTCATTTAAACCCGCACTCATCAAACTAACCCTTTTCTCTCATCGCCCCCTCTTAAAACACTAATCTACGTGCACAACTCCCACCACCCGCCCCTGCAACCCCTTTATTACTAACCCCATTTTTTCCCTGTCATAACTACTAAATGAAACTGGAGCACTTAGAATCACATATCAGCCTCATGAGAGTAACAAAACCGCACGAGTTGGAAGATATGGCAACACCGCTGCTTTGACGAGACCGGAAATTCACCCAAGTGGACCTGCATCAGGTTCTCATGTAACCTGCCGGTTATCCAGATATGTCGGTAATGTTTAAATTGTAATGTGTGAGGGGTTGGGGGTGACAGGCACGAATTCCTACTCCAAATACAAAGACAGGTGCACGAACATTGGCGGACCAAACGTGGTGAAAGCAACAGATGCAACTGTGTAAGACGGCGGCAGGGCTTCAGAATTTAGTTAAAAAAGATAAAAGCTTGAAGAATAAGAGACCAACTTGATGTCAAAATTTATTAAGTTTTATTTCAACTCTTCTATGCTCAACATGTTTCGGACATTAATACATCCATCATCAGGAGCCTGCGACTTTTCTATTGTATCGCCACATTGGTCGTGCGTTCTTGTTTCGATGTATGTTGGGGTTTCGGTGTAGCTGGATTGGGGTGGTATCCGTGTGGCAGGCTTCAGCCTTCAGCTTCAGGCTGAAGCCTGCCACACGGATACCACCCCAATCCAGCCACACCGAAACCCCAACATACATCGAAACAAGAACACACAACCAACGTGGTGATACAATAGAAAAGTCGCAGGCTCCTGATGATGGATGTATAAATGTCCGAAACATGCTGAGCATTGAAGAAGTGAAGTAAAACTTAATAAATAGTGACATCAAGTTGGTCTCTTATTCTTCAACTATAACAATTATGCACGGTCCAATATACATACATATATATATATACATACATACATACATACATACATTACTCCAAGTGCACTAAATACGAATACATTTAAGCTTTCAAGACATTATTCACAATGAGTGAAGCCGAAACAAACATATAAAAGCAGCTAATAGATCGACAAGGAGCCGTCATAGCAGGGTAGACGACCAAAGAAATGTGGTTAGATTCTCGGTGGAGGAAACAGAATTTTGTTCTGTGTAAAAGGCTCAGACTAGCTCCGGGGACCTCTGAGCCTCCTGTTCATAGAGTGCTGGGTCGTGCGGGTAAAGAGGCGAAGCGTGAAGCTGACCATTCGCCCATGTTTAGTAAGGTGGTTAAAAGGAAGAGAATATACATACTTCCGCTTCCCGACACGACTTCTTGGAGTGCACAAAAACAAGTCTGGTAAATCGGCATAAGAAATTTGAACTCTCCAGTGCCTGCCCCCGCATACGTAGTCATTATATTACCCGTAGAAACGCCGAAACGCAACACACGTAAAAAATAACGGACGTGTGCTCCAAGCTACTTCACCAATGGTGTTGCTGATTTCTCCGTATTGACAAATACAGTCCAGATCGAACCAATCAAAATCGCGTACACAACCGTCACATTTACAAGGTAAGAACTTTGCGGCAGAGCATCAGATATCCGGAGCATTCCTGTATCGAATACGTCTGAATATGGTCGAGATACGAGGGGCATCTCAACGTCAGATATTCCCACTCTACCACCTCCATATGTGGGCCGGCTAGCTGAGTCCGTATAGCGACTGACTACGGGTTGGACGGTCCGGGATCGAATCCCGGTGTGGACGAGACTTTCCGCCCGTCCAGACTGGCCTTGGGGCCCACCCAGCCTCCTGTAAAATGGGTACCGGGTCTATCCCGGGGGTAAAGTGCGACCGGGATGTACTGCTGAAGAGTAGAGGTATACCTCTACCCACCCTCTGGGCCACACCGGGCCTGTAACGGGATCACTTTACTTTTTTACCACCTCCTTATAATGAATGTCAAGTAATGCGTCTATAACACGCTTATATCTCAATATTATAATTACGCTACACCTCTGATCTTACGAAACATGTCTGAAGTGTGCGACCCGAGAAACCCACAGCAGTACTGTTGAAAAGTTGAGTATTCTGGGAGGCTACGTCGTTTCGAACGGTAAATAATTAACGAAAGTGTGGAAGCGCATACTGCATTCGAAGCGCCGGTAAATTATTTATCAATCGACACGGCGTGTGTGAATTTTCAAGTCAAGATGATAAGACCCTGTATCCAGGTTCAGCCTTACACAGCAGCCCACCGGCACGCACCTTTCCTAAAGATTCGAGTCTTCTGAAATGCAAGGCCGCCTTACTGGCCGACTATTGGCCAGGGTTTCAAAGGACCGACGTGCATTTTCAGGGTTCAGCAGTCCGTTAGATCAACTGAAGACACAGTATCACACCCCAGAAAACGTGTATCTTAGTAACACCACTGTAAGAACTTGAGAACTTAATTAGCTCTTGTAATAAGAATTTACAGTTCTTTTATAGAAACGTTTCATTAATAAAGTTTTGTCAATATTAACACAACCCACACTCACAATATGTCATACTTATTGCTTTTCCACAGCAACAATGGTTACATGAAAACGCCTCAGTTTTTCGTAATACGTAAACTGCCTGTCTTGCAGTTTTCTAAGTACAGTCTTTGAATTCATAACAAATTACGTGGCTTCTTTGTTCTTAAGAACAGGCTGGGACGGCACAGGAAGCTGTCGCTGTGTTTGACACCTTACTTTGACATTACAGTATCTTGGTTCTTCTGCCGGTACACAGTATAGTGTTGTGGAGCAGTGGTTAGGTGTGCGTCGTACGACGTACATTGAGCGCGCACGTGGTGCAGAGATCTCTACATACCACGTGCACGCTCAATGTATATAGTAGAACCTTAAGTTAAGTTCTCTGGAAGACAACCCGAAGATGGCCAGTAAAGGCCGGAACATGTAGCTGTCTAGTATAGCCATTAAATACACCTTAATTGACATAGTTGTGTTTGACTACATACCTTTTCCAATTCTCACACACACACAACGGGGATGACACACTTCCCAGAACTACAGTAATCAGTTTAAACTTTAGGCACCAGGCATCCTATATATATATATATATATATATATATATATATAGGACAGGTGCGCTGCTACTCCCCACAGTGCGCTTTTTATATATTTAGTCAACAAATATAATATTTAATTGTTTTTTTTTAGACTTTCACCATCTTCGTTTATTCCTCCACAAAATGTCGTGTATTTCCTAATGTTACTCTTCTTGGTTCAAAAAATAGTCGGTATAGTAATAAATCCTTTGGCCCTGGAGCTGGACGTTTACAGTTTAGCACACCATTTATGTAAAATGCGAATATTTTATGAACCAACAAAGATAACATTAGGAAATACACGACATTTTGTGGAGGAATAAACGAAGATGGTGAGAGAAAATCTAAAAAAATAATTAAATATATGTGTTGACTAAATATATAAAAAGCGTACTCTGGGGAGTAGCGGTACGTCTGTCTTATATATAGGATGCATGGTGCCTAAAGGTTAATGTTCTACGTATGTTAGGAGAGTACTGTCGCTTACTCAATAGAATGCATTTGGCCTGCAGAGAGTGAGTGAAGTCCTGCAACGTCGGTGGGGGGAAAATATATGAATCCTGTCGAAATAAATGAATCCTCTCAAAAACGCGAGTGTGTATCACTGAAGGACGTATTGTTTTTAACAATTACTGGTCGCCGTTCGTTATGTGTTTCGTTTATAACAAACCTAAAGTTAAATTCATGCACAGTTAAGACCACGCAGAACACCGCAGAAAGAAAATGTACTATCTCACATGCACAAAACACGAGCAATTCGGCCTAATGTATATGTAAGTGGAATAGATCGGTTACTGGTCACAAACAAAAGGCTGTAGGCTTTGCCCAGCGCAAACCACTGTCAAGGTCGCGATTTCAGGTTTCCGCCGATAAGCAGATGAGAACTGCGCTCTGTTGGGTTATTACGTTGCGAGTAGTTGTAATTTTCTACCGACGTTTCGGGACAAACTATCGGTCCAATCTTCATGGGTCAAGAATACTTGACCCATGAAGTTGGGACCGATAGGTTGTCCCGAAATGTCGGTAGGAAATTGCAACTATTCGCGGCGTAATAACCCACAGGAGCGTGGTTCTCATCCGTCAAGGTTAACTACAAGTAACAAAGATGTTTGAGAACTGGAAATTACCTGTACACATTGGAGATTACCTCTACACATTAATTACAGGATTAGGTGGAGGTGAATTGTTAGCTTCACTGTCCGGCTCCTTTAGCCCCGGGGACAGAGCCCCTGGTACCCAATACATAGGTAGCTGAGTGGGCTCCAGAGCCGGTGTGGACGTTCTGGAAAACAGACAAATCTCTTGCCCGTTCCGGGAATCGAACCTTGCTTCCTAGTCGTTACAAAGACTGCACTATCCCAGCTCCTGTCGCTCGTACAGATTTACGTTAGAATCATTTAACTGACGTGTGCGAACATATCATCACGCGTGCCTTTAACATTGTGCATGAATGGAGCTTCTTACAGAACTTCATCTGTTTGCTACTAAGTTTTAGGAGAGGAGAATGTTGGCATTCTAAGAGTTGAGTCCTCTTGACGGGGATTACAGTGGGGTCAATTTTATTTCTTCTGTTCCGCAGCGGGGAATTGGAATACAATAGGCGCAGAATTAGCCTTTACATTCATAAAAATCGGTAGGACATGCCTGAAACAAACACTAGTAATTCAGGGATATGCCCACGTGCTGGAACGGTTATGCTAAATGACATTGTTCCATCCATGAACAGTTGTACGATTCGTGCTAACTCACCTTTGGTAAAGATTATGAGGGAAGAGCCATCTTCATCCTGAAAACAAATTTCTAATTCATCTCTAAAAGTACAGCTGCATTTAACACCCGGTCGTCTTTTCGGACCTTTTACTGAAATATAATAAATACGGCCAACTGTTTACATGTCTGCTCTGAGGAAAACCCTTACCGCCAGCACGAGCCTACGCTATTAAACCATTAAATGTGCTGGGTGAGTACAGTCATAAAACCAGCCACAACGACAAGAATCAGTCATTCCAGTACTCCTATAACAGTTTCAACCTAAATAATTAAACATATACACCGATATGGGTTTGTTTTCCGATATGATTAAGGTTACTGACCGACACTTCTCCTCAACCTTCCGGGTGGTCCGACCAGCCTATATTTCACCTTTCAGAACCATATCGCATTTCAATCGGCGTCAGGTGAATTGTGCGGGATAAGATACGAATGTATTAATAATGTTGGTACTTCGTTCTTACTTGTTTTGCGAATTATTTATACGAAACAGCCGCGTCGAATAAGAACCAGATAGCGCAATCTCGCACAATATCCTACGAAATTTAGAAGAGAAATTAGACTGTATCTATTTTCTCTCCTTAAACTAGACCATTACACAGGGCAAACACAAAAGAATGGTGCGGTTTCAAAAGTTAACAATAAATTTATTTCTCACCTTACACGGGCACAACGTACACCGTCAGCAGCAGCAACTGTCCAAGTTTCTCATGCGCTACCCGCAGTTCGCTTCTCATGCTTACTTCGGGGCCAGTTTCCAAGATGGCGTCGCAGCAGGAAACGGCTTTCTGTGTGCTCCGTTTTGAGGTGTCCAGATCTGTGGTTACAGTGCACGAAACTCACGCTGCACTGTAATCACAGATCTGGACACCTCAAAACGGAGCACACAGAAAGCCTTTTCCTGCTGCAACGCCATCGTTGAAACTGGCCCCGCAGTAAGCATGAGAAGCGAACTGCTGGTAGCGCATGAGAAACTTGGACAGTTGCTGCTGCTGACGGTGTACGTTGTGCCCGTGTAAGGTGAGAAATAAGTTTCTTGTTAACTTTTG
>Ga0123355_10021901_pt1 | contig 10240 bp, 3 predicted proteins | sample TergutEmb28metaG_3_FD_89872 | JGI IMG/M metagenome (GOLD analysis project Ga0123355, IMG submission 89872) | Embiratermes neotenicus P1 segment gut microbial communities from Petit-Saut dam, French Guiana - Emb289 P1 | ecosystem: Host-associated > Arthropoda: Insects > Digestive system > Gut ... | reverse complement strand
TGAGGATGGGCACAAGGCAGCCCGAAACATGTTGAGCAAATTATAAAGGAGAAATAAATATAATACTAAGTGACATCTAGTTGGTTTCTTATTCCACATTGAACTACGATGCACGGTCAACCACACATCAAATTTTTTTTTTATGTCTTGCTGACCGTGCATATCATTATATTTGTCTCAGTAATTAATCAATTTGGTACACAAAATTTTTGTTTTACAATAAGTTTATTTCATGCCTCTACATGTTTCGAGCACCTGCGTAATGCAATTTTGACCTCCTGATGATGAGCACATGGTGCTCGAAACATGTAGTGGCATGAAATAAACTTATTGTGAAAGAAAATGTTTGTGCATCAAGTTGGTTAATTACTGAGATAAACTATCGCAATATATTTATTAAAACAGACAAAATGTAGACAGGAAGAAAATGTATACTTGAAAGGCACCGTGTTAGGATCTCTGCTGATGAAAAAGCTACGCTGACTGAAATTTTCGGTGAGTCGGTGAGTTTCCTGCTTTTTAAAGAGAATATTCTGAGAGGATTGTGAAATGGGTCTCTGCTGAACTCTCAAATATTCTTCGCTTACCATGTAAACTAATGAAATCAATAACGTACAGGTCTTCTTATGAAAACAGGCATTATTCAGACAGTTCAATAATTTGACGCCTTTTGTAGAAATCGAAAGTTCCTTGTCACAGTTATGTAACGTAAGCCAACAGTTCTTATAATAAAAGCCAACGAGATGAACTGTTTCTCAATTTTATTTTTGATAAAGAACTCTATGTATTTTGTACAGATCTACTGTCCGAAACATGTAGAGCTCTTTATCAAAAATAAACTTCAGAAGTAGTGCATCTAGTTGGCTTTTAGTATAAGAATATATCACGATTCACGTTCCTCTGAACGGCAAAGTAAATCAACAAATGCACACTTTTCAAATTAATGTTTTAATTCAATTATTGGCTTCTTCTACATGTTTCCAGCATCATGTATTCATCATCAGGAAGACCATTTGAATGTACGTGCAATTTTGTGTGGTGTTTTTCATATATCCTATTTAAGCAGTCTAATATATGAAGAACGAACACAGTAAAGTTCTGCATCAGGAAATTTCCCCGACCATCCGTATACAAAAATCGAAAGCCCTCTTCCGCCACTTATTACTGAATATTTTCAATCTAGATAAGGGTCTTTTGGAATGTAACGCCATGTTAGGGGGTTTATAGTTACCGACGATTCGAATGCATTATTCTAAACCCAAGCCAGAAATCTAGTACTGTTTTGTCTCCTGGGTCTAAATAAGGGTTCTTCCCTCGCTTTGCTAAGTAAGGAGAGGAAACCAATCTGTCCCTGAAACCTAAAGTTATAATTTTACTTTAAAAACAGTTGAAGAGAAAAGGCGAAATAGCGAATGATTCCAGATGTGACACAACACCTTGAGAATGCCATGCATTCAACACAGCTAAGAGACAATATTGAAGGAACACAGCGTCTCGGGAAACTCATTTAACTTGCAAATAAAGTTTCATTCCAAACTGAATTCACATACTTCTGTTTTTCTCACTTGAATCTTTAACATTCCATGTCAGACCACTCTGTGGGTCCTCGTTTCAAAGTCCGAGATGACAGGGACAGGTATTTTGTGGCCAAGTACAGTTACAGTATCTCCATGGGCAGTGCAAATACATGATGATTTATTAAAAGTTCTACTTAATTATAAGACTTATTGTACGTCTACCTGAATTTAAAGAAATTAATGAGCATGAATAATGCGGGTTTCAAGTTTCTGTCACGTTTTGAAATACTGTGTGATGCTACTTGCGCGAAAATGTCACGGTAATAAAAGAATGTATAACATGCAGTTTATTGTAATTAGCATGAAGTATTCAATTGATGCACCTGTACACACATTTGGACCGATAAGCTCCGTACTTCCAGTACGTCAGTTTTTAAAATAGTTTTTCTAAAGTCGAAATTACTACTGGTGCTTTTAAACCCTGTGACAGGTATAAGGCTAGTGAAGTGTACGGTTTGCGAAAATCTGATACAAAAAACTTTGTAACTTCGGTGTCCATTGTCTCCAAAGCATTTTAAAATGAATCATTCCGTATTTGAAAGAACAGACGAGAGATTTATAAAACACGAACGAAGCATTCTCTTCGACCTCCTGGAACAGAATAATACTTCTCCGAATTTGTTGCATTTAATATGAAAATAATTCCTAGTTTTACATGTAAATTTACTGTCCAGCAAAAGGACATGTTCCGAATGTCGGGAAGTACTGCTAAGCTGGTGACCACCAGGAATGCGTAAAACAGGAAAACACATATGTCTAAATGAAGTTACATTTCACCATCAGGTGGACGTCAGTGCAAAAATTAACACTCGTAAGATGCCAATCGTAGTCTGAGGGCATGTTAGCTCTCAGAGAAAACTCGTGAAAGATTTTAGTATTAGCACAATTGAATCTAATTCATTACACATGATTACTCTAAAACGCCATGCCATGACGTTAAATAACAACAGACGCTGACAGTGTCGTTACACTAACCGACAAGGCAACATAAGATTTAGTTTCCCGACAATCATTCAAAACCTAAGATGTCACCGTTAGAAATGTATTTGTAAAATGAGAGAGAGTTATTAACTCTGAATTTAAAATACAGAATTAATGGAGATAAATCACATCAAATTAAAACGTCAAAAACCACACTTGAAAATAAAAGTGAAATAAAGATTGGAATTTTTTGCTAGCAAGAAATCAGGCAAAATTGTAGACGCCACTCCGGCCAAGTCGGGCCGTAACATAAGACATACGTTCTCTTGGAGCAAGCATTCCTTTATTCTGTCGGAGCTTGTCTTTAGCTGCAGACATGAAAGGTTTACAACTTGGTACGCAAAGTGACAGGTGCTGTGTGGATGATTCGGTTTGTTTACATTATTAACTGTGTAAGACTGTAAAATAAAACCGAATTATGATGGACGAAGTACTGAAATAGACATTATCTGAAATAATGACATGTAAATTATGTCTTAACAAGATAGAATGAGGGACTGTCAACTGACATGACACGGACGAAAAATCTTTAAATAAAGAGATAAATATTGACTGAACAGAAGGGATTTCAAATCTGGGTAAATGACCAATTTGATGCACAATTACGTTATATAAAAATTCATTATTATAATCCTCTACATGTTTCGAGTAATACTGTGCTCATCATCAGGAGGTGGAATTGTATTAATGCAGCATCTTGTATTACCCTATGTAAGTGATCGTCCGGCGTGCGCGCGGGACGGTCCCTTAGAGAGAGTACTACGCTGTATTAATACAATTCGACCTTCTGATGATGATCACAGTATTGCTCAAAACATGTAGAGGATTATAATAATAAGCGTTTTACAAGGTGGTTCAAATATGACCGGGACTGATTCGTGTGTAAACAAGCCGCAGTCAGTCCCGGTCATATATGAACCACCTTGTGTATAACGTAATTGTGCATCAAATTGGTCATTTACCAGGAGTTGTACCAGGATGCACGGTCAGCGAAACGTAAAAAAGAGGGATTTCAGTGTACCATCAATGTAACTTTTTGTCTAAGAATGGTGTAAAGTGCCTATGTACCCAAGATTTTAGATTCAATAAACCACATTTTGACATGTAAGCCGTGACAACAGCAGGCTGTCAGAACAAGACAACACATGCATCAGATCTACCAAACTGAGAAATTAATCAAAACCTGGCTGTTGCTTCGCTGGAAAAGAAGTGCCCTGCCTACTAGAGCATAATTATTTACTTAATTACAAAATCGGAAGGTTCATTATCAGGCCCTTAATAACTCGCCACTCGAACCAATACAAATTTTACTAATTATTGCAACAAGGTGTAACACAGTGTGTGGATAAAATCACCACCACATGTTAAATAATTTTAATTCAACATTCTACAAGCAAAACTCCAATTTGTGTATGTTTGTTCGCGAGTTTCTTGTTCAGAGTGTATGTTCTCGTAGCCCTAATGTACGGCAGGCAGCGTCTGTCCTTACACACCTGGGCAAGTATTTTGACCACACATTTACATTCCTTGATATCACCTGCAGAAATATAACACTTTTATCTGTGTTAAATTAAACGGATTATTTTAGATCCCAATATGTTAGTGCGATTACCTTTCTCGTTGCAACTTTTTCAAGTAAGCATATTTCTTAATTCGCTGTATAGAATAAATGAGACAGGAAGGAATGTTAGTAGGTCTTTACACTACTCGAACTATCCTGAAGGCAGCAAGCTTCTCTGAAAAGGCAGTACCTGCACACAGTCTCCATTGCTTCATATCCATGAATATTTGACTCACCTTTCTAACGACGTCGTCGATAGAACATCTTTAAATAAACAAGGATACGAAAAGCAAACCAAACATACGAAGCGTAGACGTACAATCAGAGAATATATTGTCATCGAATGCATCAGAGAAGACCTCAGGAAGGACATTAAAATTAAATGAGACATCAGCTGAAGTAAGTGACTTTTTAAAAGCTCCTAGTTAAAATTAATCAATTCTGGACGGCAAGAAGCCCGTCAATGTGAACATCTACGCTCGCTTTTAATACCGTTCCCAAATAACACACGCAGGCACTGTCACAGGCTTCGATGACGTGGTTACGAGCGAACCCAGGTCAAATCAATTAAGTTTTAAATATAGATGCACTCGTATAACTCACTTTTAAGTCAATCTCGAAACTCTGGAGATTAAGGACGAAATGTTGCTTGCTTTTGTGCAAATATTGAATGAAGTTCAATAGATGTATCACAAGTCTATTCATTACAGCAATAATGTCCATTCACTAAGGAACACTTTTATACAGACTTACGCTTGTTTTGACATTGACTCTACTCCTCTCGGGCGTCATTTTACTGAAGAGGTTTTAGTACGACTGCCAAACGTCCCAAAGCCCTTTTCAACATGCGAGATATGAGGTTTTTCTTTTGGATATAACGACCCGTCCAATTTTCAGTGGTCCCTGAATGTCCTTAGAAATATCAGAAAATGCCCACTCATAGATGCAACTTCACATCCCAAAGACCTCATTTTTTTATTATTACAATCCTGCTTTCTCTTTACTTTCTCTGAAAGAATTAATACACAATTCATTTTGGTTATTTGGTACAACAACAACAAACCTGTATTGCGTTGCCTGTATTTTTAAAAAGGGGCACGGCATTAGAGAGAAGAAACTGGACACCAATATAGGAACGATGTTTCTGCACAAAGTATGTAACACTGAAAGAAAATTTCTTATTTATATATCCACCCTTAGTATCTATTTTATTAAAATTAGAAATATAATAACCACACTTACGAACCAGTATCCATAGCTGTTCCCAAACTTCTAACCTCGTTGTGAGTAATAGTACTTTGAATCTTACTCTAGAAGTACATTACCAGAACAACAATTACTTCCCGACGAATACACACACAAATATGTATGGGTGTGTCTGTTTTTTAAAAGATTTACTTTAACAAGTGAGTTACAAATAGTGGAGACATGTTTCCAGTCATTCCAACTGCTTGCAAGGCACTCTTGTTTCCAGTGCGGAGATATTTGTTTCAGATAACACTCGCACTGCCCAGGCTATGGAGTGGGTGAACCGGGACTGATTCTAAGAAGGAATATTTTCCATTTGCCACTGCATGAGGCAAATTCTAACGTCCGTTCCGATTCTCCTCCAGCAAGCAGAGATAGCTATTTTCCCGACAATAAAGAGACTTGGCGTGAATTTTACTCTTAACCTTCAACATATCTGGAGATTAAGAATATATCTAATATAACTTCATTTCTCACATTTATTAAAAACGTGGTGCATAATTAGGCACAGGAAGCACGTCAGGTCTGCATTTTATTTAACCAATCATAATCAGGTTTAAGGTTAAGAAACTCCAAATTGTACCCAAGTATTGTAAGTACGTGTTGCGCGCAACTTACAATATGAAACAGCGATTATTTCTCTAAACAACATCAAATGAATGGTAATTGTGGTGGATACGTTCCCTGCAAAATATGAACAGAATCTTGACAGGCAATTTCGAAAAACGTAGATGAACAAACTCTTAACAATAAACAGTCTGAAACGTGCCGACTGGCAAAAAGAAGAAATTGTCTCTATGCCTGCACAGATTCATAATGGATTCGATATCTTGTTGTAAGGATGGGTATAGGCCAGGGTTAATATTCCATGTTGGTGTCAGCGTTAGTGTCGGTGTCGGTGTCGGTCTTCAAAGTGTTAATGAACTTACATGACAGAATCTGACATTCAGAGGACCGTGCATCGTGATATATTCTTATAATAAAACCAACGAGAAACACTAATTTCTCAAATTTATTTTTGGAACTGGACTCTACATGTTTCGGACAGTGTCTCTGTCCATCATCAGGAATCTAGCACTGTACACACAGCAATAGGTATATGTCATACAGTTTATGCTGACTGCTTGCTAGCAAGCAGTCAGAACAAACTGTATGACATTTCCAAAAATAAATTTGAGAAATTAGTGTTTCTCTTTGGTTTTATTATACGAATTATATGCCAGATGTTTGCTATTAAGTACCAATACATTTAATTAAATTTATTTACCTGTTATGGCCACGATATACATTACTGTGAGTCAAATATTTCACAGAACAAAATGTTTGTTGAAGACCGTTCACAGGGTAAATTTGTGGAATTAATATGGACGTAATAACTTATGTTTGTGAGGTCAGCACACAGGTGATCTCTTTAATCAGCATCCGAAACTGGCCAATGATTCGATTTCAATAGAAGTAGGTTCATCACACGTGCAAAAAGTGGTTCAAAACACACTTCAAGGCACGTGCTCAACACAGCATAGAGCACGTTGGGACATAGGCACGGTGTTTGGGTTGATTTAAATATTCCCTGAAATTTAGAGATCCTGAACCGTCGAATGAGGCAAACGATACTTTGAAAGGGATATACGGGGGGGGGGGGAGCTGTCGTGACTTTACTTGAGGCACTATCTAACCACATGCCTGCAACGATTAGGCAAGTTACTAAGGTACCAGTCAGGAGATTCGTTTTGGAATCCAGGACTGTCTGAGTAGCTAGCAGAAATAATATGCACTAGATTACCACTTTCAGTGAAAAGAATGTCAAGTTACGAAGTAGGGATGAAGGCAAAATGATAATACAAAAAAGACATCTAAAATATTACTAACTTGTCAGAAGGCGAAACGGCCGAATAGCTGGAACGAGAAGAGAGGTTACGATAGTAGAGAGACAAAGTTGTGAACGTTTTACCAAGCATTACTTGTGGAACAGGGGCAGTACGGTAGGAAGAAACTGGCTTATACTCTATAAACGTGCTTCAACAAGAAAAACGAAAGTTTGCAATTTAATAGGGGGGCCTAAATACTTCAAATAATTATGGCTTAGGAAGAAACATAATTACTGACAGAAGTATCAGAATACACGTACACCCATTATTAACTAAGAAATTCTAAACACTTGAGTCCATAATTATTCAGATATAGTGAAAGGGAAGTGACGAAGCAATTCGACCAACTTTGAGGCCTGTTTACAAGAGAGAGTTTCCAAACAACCTCATAAGTGCAGCAGTCCCGCACACATTATCTTATACCAACACGGATACAATTAGAAATATTAAAACAAAAGTCAAAGCACTTAAATTAGACGACCACATTACACAAAAAAATAACTACTTTAACAAAAGAAACGGTATAATAAACAGAATTAACAATGTGGTACGAAGTTTATCGTGTACAAACAACAATGTCGCAAATTTAAAAAAAAAAGGAACAAGATTGTAAATGCTTACACCGTGACACAAAATAGAGACGCTACCAAAAAACTCTTCACTGTGCAGTGTCATGACACACGCGTAAATCGTAATTTAATTTACTCCCATAAGAAAAGTATCACATTCCATGTGCCGATGTTGTGTAACTTACAAATGCTCTAGAGCGCTATGTGATTGAATCCTGTTTCTAATTTACCCACATGTGGAAAGTAATGTTAGAAATTTATTAATTTCCTTAAGGAAAGTATGGTTATCAGTGCACCGATTTTCACGTAAGGATCCCCTCACTCAACAAACTTTTGCATCAATATTCAAGTGGGAAGAAACACGCAGACATTACGGGGAGATTCTAGTAATTAACCAACTTAATACACAAAGTCTTGTTTTATAATAAGTTTATTAAATGCCTCTACATGTTTCGAGCACTGTGTGCTCATCATCAGGAGGTCGAAATTGTGTTATACAGCATCTTAACTCAAACTGAAGTTGGTTACTTACTGGGATTATACTGAGATGCACGGTCAGCAAAACATCAACAAATTACGGGGAGGACACAGGTTTTTCTTGGTTTCCCTGTGCCCAAAAGCAAATGCTGAGATGGTTCCCAAGATTCCAAGTTGCCACTACATGCTTCTTATGTAGCGCTCCCGACTTAAATTTAGTAGTAAACATTTTCATGTTTTTTTTTACATGTAAAATAACCACTGCCACCGGGTGACAACCCAATTGCAGTAAATAAATATTATTATTATTTCTGACCTTCAAAGTGCATCAAGCTTCACAAAAATCACAAATGCAATACGGAATTAAGTTTATCTACTGTAATTAATTTACCTAAAATCAATGAAGAAGTACGATAACTGCAGGCATAAGTTAAGATTGGGCGACAAATATGCATAAAAATTCGAGGAACTATTCGGTCACCGATACTAGAGCACAGCCCGACAGACAGAAGAGTAGGCACGGTCTACACATACAGAGTTCTTATTTTCATTTAGCAAAGACCAATTTAGAGGGAAAAACTGAAGAATTTGTGTAAAGAAATGAACGTACCAACGCACCAGTACAGGTTTAAGAATTTGACTTTTATAAAAGAGCAGGTATAAAGAACTGAGTTATCAGAGAAGAAGAACATTCTGAGATCAGGTGCAGGACAAAAATAAAACAAGAGAAGAAATAAGAGAAGAAGTAAACATGCATAATTTAAATAAAGTTATTGTAAATTTCACATGCAAATGTACAGATCATTTATTGAGGTTGAACAATACGCGTATTTCCAATTTAGCATAGGAGTACATTCCAAGCGACAGAAAGAAGGTAGTTAGACCACGAAAACGATGGAGAAATCAAAATATATCACGATTGAACAAACCTGTCATGGCTTATACCTTGCTACTGTTGCTGATAAATGGAAATACAAAGGTTATTACAGAAATTGTAACTGAAAAGTGTTGGGGCAAACTAACCCTGTCGTATTTCAGCCATATTCTTGAAAATTAAAATGGAGATATAAATAAAATATGACATAGGACAATTTACAAATGTACCGTGATTACTAGAGTAAAGCTGAACAACTAACTGTTTGTAAATAACAAAGAAACTACGGAAAAATCATAATGTGACAAACTGAAAGGAATGTAAGCCTGTATAATTCTCTCCGTTACAAGAGATTTTAATGTTGGAATTTTACAATAAAAGCAAGAGCAATAAGAACTCTCCTTATATTACTCCCCGACATCCCTGCTACCAACATAGTAATCTTTACAGCATCATATGACACATGAAGGACATCTCCATTAGCACATCTCTGATAACCTACAGCGTCGTAAAAGAAATACAGCTTTCTCAAAAGCAAAACATATAGAAGTAAATACTGTGACTGACAGCCACTTAGTATAACAAGTCAATGACTTTAATTTCGTAGGGCAGCAGATATTAGAGCTGAAAGACAAAGACACGGGGAGTAATTTAATAAAATGCCATCAAATAAATGACAAAACTGAAAGGAACCATGAAAAACAAACTTTTCAGGACTTCCACAAAAAAATATTCATTACGACAATGGCAAGACCGCCCTCTCAAGCAGATGAAACTTTGTCGACACAACAGAAAACAGCAGGAGCGGTTTTTTTTTCAAGTACATAGAATGTGTTCTGAGTCCTGCATTTAGAGATTCAGAGAGGAATTCAGACTTTATAGCAATTACAGGCTAATAACAACAGAAGGAGAATTTTAGACTACAATATTAGAGGTCACGAATATACTGAAATGATGGTAGTCACTTATATATGTATATCAATGGTTGCTTTAAAATATGTTGCGCAGTGCATAATACCTTACGCCGGACGAAAGGATATTTTAGTGTGGATGGAACGGCCAGATTGTGGAAGTTGTAAACAAGG
>Ga0123355_10021900_pt1 | contig 10240 bp, 5 predicted proteins | sample TergutEmb28metaG_3_FD_89872 | JGI IMG/M metagenome (GOLD analysis project Ga0123355, IMG submission 89872) | Embiratermes neotenicus P1 segment gut microbial communities from Petit-Saut dam, French Guiana - Emb289 P1 | ecosystem: Host-associated > Arthropoda: Insects > Digestive system > Gut ... | reverse complement strand
TCAAACTGGAACAAAATTATCGTTCAACGGCAAATATATTGGACGCGGCAAACGCCTTGGTTGCTCATAATAGTCAGCGCAAGGAAAAGCAGCTTTTTACTGACAACGCCAGCGGGGAATCTATTGCCCTGTATTTGGCATCAAATGAACAGGATGAGGCTCGCTACATTGCCGCAGAAATCGAGCGCATCGCGCGCCGAGAGTCACGTAACTACAGCGACTTTGCGATTTTCTACAGGACGAATGCCCAGAGTCGTGTACTTGAAGATGCGCTGCTGCGCGCAGGGCTAGGCTATCGTATTGTAGGAGGCACGCGTTATTTCGACCGCGCAGAAATCCGCGACCTCATGGGATATCTAAAAGTAGTCGTCAATCCCGACGATGACATCTCGCTCATGCGGATCATCAATACTCCCAGACGCGGCATTGGTGCGACAACTATTCAGGCAGTACGCGCTCTAGGCGCACGCGAGGGCTTAAGTTTTGAAAGGGCCTTGCGCAAGGCTGCCGAGACAGACGGACTTTTGCGCGCTGCTGCAAGAAAGGCCATCGCAGATTTTGTGGCTTCCCTTGATGCGATGCGTTCCTACCGGGGTGAACTAACCCGTGTAATCGAGGCCATTATTGATGCCTCAGGATTACTGGCACATTTTGAAGCACAACATACTGATGAGGCAGCGGGACGCGCTGAAAACATTCGAGAATTTGTTAACGTTGCTGCAGAATTTGAGTTTACCCATTCCTCTGAGTCTTACGAAAGTTCTGAAGTTAATGAGGGAAGTGAAGACAATCAGCTACTCTTTGCCTTTATGGAATGGCTGGCACTGCGCTCCGACCTTGATTCTTTAAGTGGAGAGAGCGATACCGTCACTATGATGACTGTTCACACGGCAAAGGGGCTTGAATATCCTGTGGTATTGGTCGCAGGTATGGAGGAATCGCTGTTTCCGCATGCAAATTCCACCTATGATCGCAACAGCCTTGAAGAAGAACGTCGTCTTGCCTATGTAGCTATTACGCGCGCGCGCGAACGTCTTATCTTAACGCATGCTGCAGGTCGCATGGCCTTTGGTACGCCGACTCAAAATCCTCCCAGTAGATTTTTGGCAGAAATCCCCGAGGAGCTTATCCAAACACAGGGTGTTGGATCAGAAGGGTTCACTGGGGCTTCAGGTTGGGGTAAGCGTGGTGACAGACGTGGTATTAGCGGACATGGTTCTGTGCCTGGCTCGTCGGGAAGTTCATCAAGCAGTCGCAGCGAAGGGACATCGCGCAGTATCTATGACAGCGAGCCTAGCAGCTATGGCGGCGGCATGCCAAAGACAAAAGATATATTTGCAGCAGGCGACACCGTGAATCATAAAATGTGGGGCCGGGGCAAGGTAGTCGAAGTACAGGGTGATTCACTGAAGATTAATTTTGAGTCTAAGGGTGTGAAGAAACTAATGGCGGGGTTTGCCCCCATTGTCAAAATCAGCTAGCACTTTCCTAGTATCTAAATACCTCGCAGGCTTTGGTAAAATTGAACAAATTGACAAAGAACAGGGGACCTCTATGACTAAGGTATATGTATTTGGACACAAGAATCCTGATAACGACAGTATTGTTTCAGCGGCGGTTTATGCTGAGTTTCTTAATCAGACAAAAGGCGAGGACAGTGACTGGTCCTATGTTGCAGCGCGCTTAGGGGATATCCCACCAGAATCACAGTATGTGTTTGAGCGCTTTGACGCACTTGATATGTTGCCAGAACCCTTGCCTGCACCTGTTGCAGGCGATGAACCTATGAAGGTAGTGCTGGTAGACCATAACGAATTTTCGCAGTCAGCAGATGGCATCGAAAATATGGAAATTGTTGAAGTCCTAGATCATCATCGTCTAGGGGGCATTCAAACAGCTGCACCTATTCCTTTCATGAACCTGCCTTACGGATCAACAGCAACACTGGTGACAATTCAGTACATGGACACAGAAACTCCACTTCCGCATTGGTGCGCTGGCGCCCTGCTGTCTGCCGTGCTAACTGATACTGTTATCTTGAAATCACCAACCACAACAGATGTTGATCATGATATTGTCGAACTGCTCGCAGCAGGCATCGAGGTGGATCCGGAAGAATTCGGCATGGAGCTATTCAAGGTACGCAGTGAGGCAAGCCCCTTTGAGCCTGCAGCAATTCTTGCCACAGACCTTAAAGAATACGATAAGGATGGCAAGAAGGTCGCCATTGTTCAATATGAGAGTGCGACCCTTGATCCCGTGTTTTCAGCTCGCGAAGCTGTCGTTGACCAAATGAACAAGGCTAAAGAGGCTCACGAGTGGGATCTATTCCTGTTTATGGCGACTGACATAATCAAAGAAGGCAGTGAGCTTTTTGCTGTGGGTGATCTGGCACTTGCAAAGATTGCTTTTGAGCAAGACTTTGATGCTAGCCTTGAAGGCTGTAGTGCCTGGATGCCTGGTGTACTCTCGCGCAAAAAACAGGTTGCAGCTGCCATTATGGACGCATAAAGGCAGGCAGAACACTAGATGCCTTGAATTACTTTGGACACATCGTAAATTAAATATGCAGCATTTGTGGTTTAATGTGATCGAAGGTGAAAAATTGCCGCAAACCTGCTAATATATTAGACACCTTGAAGGGACATGTTGACTGTCCGAGCATACGCTCAATACGTTTCTTCATGGGAAAAGGCCACCTTGGACGAGGGTGGTCTTTTCAATTCTTCTCAAATTCCCTCATGATAGAATCTACCCACATTGCTTTGTGAGGAGACTATTGTGGACAATACGAATGCCCAGGCGGTCAGAGACGCACTAGATACGCTGCACGGCAGTTATGCGCGCGTTGATGATGCGCTTAAGGCACTTGAATCTCAAGACCTTTCTAAGGAGAATGCTGAACTGCGTGTGGCAGTGCAGCAATTGTCTGTTCAGCTGCAGGATAGTCGCGCAGAGGCAGCAGCCCTTAGTAGAGAATGTGATGCCTTAAGGCATAGCTTTACAGAAGAGTTACGCTCAAAGCGATCGGCGTTATTGGGGACGAGCAATCAAAGACACCGGGAATATCTTGCTACTGGCCTTGCGCGCGAACAGGCAAGAGTCGACGAAATGTATGGTGAACTGCAGGCAACGGTGGCACAGATGTCGGCCAATTTATATGAACTTGATGCGAGGGAGCAATACGCCCTTGCGGCGCAAGTGGGCAGTCTAAACGAACACCTTCAAGCGCAGGTTATGCAGGCTCGCAAGCGCAAGCAGGATGCTTGGTCTGAGGCTGCCCAACAACAGACACAAGAACTCCAACAGATGGATGAGGCTCCGCTTGAAGATGCTGCACTCAGCGCTGCAGGTGCTGTGCAAAGGTTTTTCCAGTGGGAAACCTTTCTGGGGCTTAAAATCATTAGCGCCATTGGTGCTTTGCTGATTCTCTTAGGAACCTTTACCTTTGGGCGCTATCTTTATACCTTGATGACCGCAACCTTCCAGTGTGCTGCGATTTTTGTTCTGGGTCTTGCCCTTATGGGCGCAGGCGAGCTGCTTCACCGCAAAAAATGGCAGGGTGGCTTTACGCTTGCCCTGACCGCAAGTGGATCTGGCGTGCTGTTCTTAGGCACGGCCCTGGGCTATATGACCCTGGATGTTTTCTCAATGAACGCTGCCTTTGCTGTTTGCGTTGTAGTTTCACTGCTCACCTTTGCAGCAGCTTTGCGCTATGATTCACAGTTTGTGGCAGTATTTGCGCTCATTGGTGGATATTTGCCGCTTTTTGCACTGACAGACGCGTCCCTTCTGCTGTACGCCGCCGTGTATTTTACGCTGTTGACACTTTTTGTTTTGCTGCTTTCCACGCGCAAGAATTGGCGTATTGCTCGCTTTTTTGGACTAGGTGCAGGCTTGTTGGCAGAAATAGTCCTGCTTTCAGTGAGCGCAGTATCCCCACCTGCTATGGCAGTGCGCATTGTGATTGGGCTATCTATAGGCATTGGCTTTGTTTCCTACATGGTCATTCCTGTGCTGGGTGCCTGGGCTAACAAAACGCGTATCGTTGCCGCAGACATTATCTTGCTTGCCAGCAATATAGTTGCACGTTTTACGATGGGACTTGTTTTCTGGGCAATGCTCATTGCGGCGCCTGCAGAGAACCGCAGTTGGGCTTTTGTGGCAGTATTTGCCGCCCTGTGTTGCATAGCTATGGCGATTTTCTCTAACTGGCAGAAAGAGAGCAGTGATCTTGAAGGCGATACCAGTTCTTTGCCTGCACTGTTCTTTGTTACCAGTATTAGTTTCGTTGCTCTTATTGTGCCGCTTGCCCTTGATACAGTTTGGTTCTCATTAGGCTGGCTTGTTCAGGCTGTTGGTCTGTTACTTTATGGAATCTATTGGGATAAGCGACGCTTTAGCATTGCAGGTGCTGTGATTGGAGCCATTTGCCTAGCATGGTTCTTTGCTTTCGATGTATCAGCCTACATGTCTGCTCTACTCTTCGCCGAAGCCACAAGGCCGATCTTTGCCTGGCAATACCTTTCAGTCACCATAGGTCTTACCCTTGTTGCGTTTGCAACTTTGAGACTTGTGATTGAACAAAGAGACACTGGCGTACTGCTTGATATATTCCGCGGACTTGCTGCCTTTAATGTGTGGCTGTTTGCTGTTTACGTCCTACATGATCCGCTACGTCCCCTTTTGACAGATTTGATTGCTCAGGACACAGGTGCGTTCATAACTCTTAGCTCTATCACTGTAGGCTTTGCAGGGGCATTTGCCTTGCCACGCATTCGCAAGGTGGTTAACTCTGGCTTTAGGGTAGCTGCATGGACGGTTGGAACAATTAGTATTCTGTGGTTGCTGCTATTCAATATGGCGACAGGCGCACTACTGACTGGAGGAACAGTTCTAGCAGTGATGGTCTTCGTGCTGTACCTGCTAGTTAACATCATTGCAGCTGTGTGGCTTAATGATGTGTTACGCACTATGATGAGTGCGAAAAAACTTTCCCCTGCTTGGTATCCGCTATTTATTTCTGGGTATGTGCTGCTAGTTATAGTTCAAAGCTTTGTAGTGCAAATGCAGCTAGGAATATCAAGCCTTGTGGTGACCCTGATCTTTGGCTTAGCAGCGCTGGCCTGGGTCATATTTGGCTTTGTACAGCGTAATGAGGTTACGCGAATCAGCGGTCTGGTGCTAGCTTTCTTTGCTATCTTTAAGCTGTTCGTCATAGATCTTCATGGCTTAGAGACTGCGTGGCAAATAGTTTCCTACTTTACGGGCGGGGTCTTGCTGCTGGCGATTGCCTTTGCCTATCAGTGGTTTAATAAACGCCTAGAAGCAGACATTGATGAGAAGGACTCTCTTCATGACTGACTTTACCTTTACTCTAGAGCACACCGATGCAAGTACTGCGCGTGCGGGCACTTTATCTACCCCTCATGGCGATATTCAAACACCCCTCTTTATGCCCGTAGGAACAAAGGCTACGGTAAAAGGTGTTCAGACATCTGCATTGAAAGATATGGGCGCGCAGGTAGTTCTTGCCAATACCTATCACCTGGCAATGCGACCAGGGCCCGAGCTTATCGCACAGGCTGGCGGACTGCATCGTTTCATGAATTGGGACAAGCCTATTCTGACTGACAGCGGCGGATTCCAGGTCTTCTCACTGGCAGATACGCGCAAAATTACAGACGATGGTGTTACCTTTCAGTCCATCATCGATGGTTCGAAACACTTCTGGACGCCTGAAGAAAACATGCGTATTCAAAGCTTGTTGGGTGCAGATATCATTATGCAGCTTGATGAATGCCCACCCTATCCTGCAGAAAAATCACATGTCCGCGAGGCAACGATGCGCAGCCTTGATTGGGCAAAGCGCTGCAAGGAAGCCCACGCACAACTTGAGGAGCAAAAACGTGAGTCTGTAGACCTTGCTCATAGTGCAGATGCTGCCCATGCTAAAGACAACACACGCAAGCCACAGGCACTTTTTGGCATTGTGCAAGGGGGTACTTTCACAGATCTGCGCACAGAATCTGCAAAGCAGCTAGCAGAACTAGATTTCCCGGGGCTAGGAATCGGGGGCTACAGCGTAGGTGAACCTCATGAGGTCATGTTTGAATCGCTTGCGATGACCACTGCTGTGATGCCTGCAGACAAGCCTCGTTACCTCATGGGCGTGGGGAATCCAACGACCCTTGTGCATGCCATCGCAGCAGGTGTTGACCTTTTCGACTGCGTGCTACCCACGCGCACAGCTCGCATGGGAACAGCCTTCTCTAGCGAAGGACGCCTAAACTTGCGCAACGCACGCTTCGCAAAAGACTTCGAGCCTCTGGACGCACTCTGCCGCTGTGATACCTGCCAGAACTATTCGCGTGCCTATTTGCGTCACCTGATTATCAACAAGGAAATGCTGGCATCGATTTTGCTGTCGCAGCATAACTTACATTATCTGCTAGATTTGACGCGTAAAGCGCGCGCTGCAATTTGCGCTGGCACATATCAACAGTTCATGAAAGAGTGGGACGCGTCACCTGCCGCCAATGACTACTAGTGCTAGAATTTTAGGTTATGAGAAATAAAACTATACTTAAATTTATGTCAGTGCTTCTGTGCGCGCTCATGCTGTTCCCGCTGGGTGCGGCACCTGTTATAGCGACAGAGTCTGACCAGCAATCCAACTATCATCTCGACAATGGCTACAATGGCGACGAAAGCTCTGAGGCCACACCTGATGTCAGCCTGGAAGATGGCATTGGCAACGTCACTGAAGAGGGCAGCAACCAGCTGATCTTGCTACTTGCACCCTTCTTGCAGTGGGAGGATATTACTGCAGAAACGATGCCTCATTTATGGGACGCGCTTGAAGAGGCAGCTATTGGAAACCTTAATGCGCGCAGTCGGGTAAAAGAGGCTGACGGGACTCCTTCGCTTGCAGAGGGTGCGTTGACTATTTCTGCAGGAACCTGGTCGCTGGTTAATCACCATGCCCTGCCTGCTTTCGAGGCTAACGACCTGGTTAGTGGAACTCCGGTAAACCTTGCTTACGGACGATATTTAGATGGCGCGATGGAAGATTACCAGATCGCCTATCTGGGCCTGCCGCGCAACAAGACAATCAATGAAAGAAATCCCTTTGTGTTTGTTCCTGGCACACTGGGTAGCCTGATTGAAGAGGCCGGTGGCGCAACAGTTGCTCTGGGTAACTCTGACCTAGGGCATTCAACCGATGCTTCGCGCCTACTGAGGCCTGCTGCGATTGCTGCCATGAACCAATATGGTTTTGTACGCTACGGCAATATCAACGAGACTATTCTTGAGCGTAGTCCACAATCCCCATACGGAGTACGCACAGACAGGGAATCGATGCGCGAGGGGCTAGAGGATGCCAGGCGCAACCTAGCTAGTGGTGCTCCTGGACTAGTTGTAGTAGATTCTGGGGACAGCTATCGTGCGCGCACCTTTGCGCGGGAGGCAAGTACAGATGTCGTACAGCGCCAGTGGAATGAATCGCTAACAACACTTGACGGCATTTATGCAGATGCCCGTGAGGTCTTTCCTCATGCAACTATTATTGTCGCTAGTCAAGCGACAAGGTCACTGACACTTGATCGTGAAGGCTTTGGACCGATTGTCATTACAGGTCCGCAGGTTGAGCCAGGTCTGCTTATATCGGATTCGACTCAGCGCGAAGGCCTGGTTATTGCAGGCGATATCACGGCGACAATATTGCGCATTATGGGACTGGAACGCCCGGTATATGTTGTTGGCTGTGACATGCGCACCACTGATAAGCTGCCAGCGCTGTATACGCCCCCTGATAGGGCACTGTACAATAGCTCGCTTACTGAGCGCCGTGATGTGCACCTAGACCTGCTTATGAAAATGAGCGATACCGCCATGTCGATTGAGGCAACACGGGTCAGTGTCATAACGGCTTGCATCTGGATTACAGTTGTTGTCCTGCTGCTGGGCGCGCTGGTGATTACCTTTGCAGATAAGCGCCTGAATAGGCTTATGACGCGCAGTGTCAAAATGCTTTTGTACGCCTTGATTTTGGCAGTGCTCTCAGGACCTGTTGCTAGCTGGCTTATGTTTCTTATATATAGGTGGCCAGCAACACCCAGAGAAGCCATCATTCAGTTTGCCCTTACTACGGCAGGGCTGTGGCTTGTAGCTGCTGCGCTGTGGATCTTTGATACACGTCGCCGGGCTGCACTCAAAGCAAAGCGGGCAAGCGAAGGTGGCGTTGCACGTGGAGGAGTATTCCCAGCAACGGTATCACGCCTGCCCATTATCTTTTTGTCAGTCGTTACGACTATCGTTATTGTTGTCGACCAGCTTCTAGGAGCACCGGCATCATTTGCAAGCTTCTTTGGCTATTCGCCCATCGCTGCTTTCCGTTTTTACGGCATTGGAAATGAAGGGGCAGCTATTCTAATAGGCTCAGTCCTAGTAGGAACCGCTTTGATTCTTGATGCAGCGCGCGAAGCTGGTCGTGAAAAACTTGAAAAGCACCTGCGTGTTTGGGGCATTCCTGTTATTGGTGCCTGTATTACCTTTGTGGGTGCATCCCCGATTCTAGGTGCCAGTAATGGATTCACACCTTTCTCTGTAGCTGGATTTGCCGTTTTGTGGATACTTGCCAATAATCGTCAAATCACCTGGAAAAGTATCCTAGGTATTTTGGTTACCATCGCCGGATTTGTCCTTTTCTTTATGGCGATTGATCATCTTACGGCAGGTCAGACACATATGATTCGTGCAGTGGACAGTGCTTCGCAAGGCGGCCTTATTGAACTATGGCACATCATTGTGCGCAAGGCTGAGACAAGTCTGCGGGTCTTTACGGTTTCGACGCATTTTAGTTGGAGCTTTGCTGCACTGCTGGCCTATTTGATTTATATGCGCCTGCGTCCTGCGGGTGACTTTAAGAATCTTATTGCACGCAACAAGTATTATGGTGATGCGATTGCTGCTGTCTTGACTGCAGGTGTTGTGGCTGTTTTGAGCAATGATTCAGGTATCGTACTGCCCGCCTTGATGGTGCTGTGTCTAGCGTCATCGGTAGTATGGCTGATGCTAGGACCTGTTAGAGGTCGCAAAGAAGAACACAAGAATGCTAGCAAAGATGTCAGCAAGAGTGCCGCCAGTAAGAATATCAGTAAGACAGAGGTCAGCGCATGACAACTGTGCTGTCAATGATAATTGCACTGCTGGGGGGATGGTTAGTCCCCTGGCTTGCGATGAAGTTCATCATGGCGAGGCGCTTTAAGTCAGGCAAGCACCAGACGACCAATTATGCAGGTGCTACGGTAAGCTATGGTCTGAGCTATGCGTGGTTAGTGTGGGCTGGTGTCCTCTTTGCCTTATTGCTAAAGAGTACGATTTTTATGAGGCTTTTGCCTGGCTTAGATCCGGCCTTTTTAGATTCAGTCTTTGTGCAAGCCATAGCGCGTGCCGTGCAGAGCTACACTATATTTAACAGTTTTTTCACCCTAGCAATACCTTTGGTGCTGCTGTGCTTCTTTTTCGGCTGGCTTGATGACCGCTTTGGCAAACAGGGTGATGGTGGATTCAGAGGCCATCTTAAAGCCTTGTCACAGGGCAAGCTGACCACTGGTGCGATAAAAATTATTGGCATTGGTGTTACTGCCCTGATTATAGGATATCTGGCAAACAATTTCGCCTTGGGCTGGCACAGTATTTCTAACTTGAATGCTTTTAATGTGGTATGGATACTGCTTTCAATGTGTGCCATAGCGCTTAGTGCGAACTTGATCAATTTGTTCGATCTGCGTCCAGCACGTGCAAGTAAGGTATATTCTGTCGCTTTTGCCGATACCGTGATTGTTGTTATCTGCGTAAAACTGGTGACAGCAGCAACGGTAGGAGTCTGGAACCCTTGGCAAATTGCAGGGACAGAGATAGTGTACTTGCTATGGGCGCTTGGTCCTATTTTTGCCATCTGGTCTTTTGATGCAAAAGAGCGTGCGATGCTAGGAGATGCTGGTGCAAATCCTGCTGGTGCACTGTTGGGGCTGTATGCGGTCATGGGGCTGGGGGCTTTACTGCCGCTCTATGTACTGATCGTTTTTGCTCTGAATATGTTGAGCGAGAGACATTCTTTTTCTGCGATCATCGAAAATGTTCCTGCTTTGAAAAAGCTTGACATGTTGGGACGGCCAAAGAGCTAAGTTTTGAGCAATTCACAAAATTTTAAGAAAAATCCATAAATAATCTA
>Ga0123355_10021898_pt1 | contig 10240 bp, 10 predicted proteins | sample TergutEmb28metaG_3_FD_89872 | JGI IMG/M metagenome (GOLD analysis project Ga0123355, IMG submission 89872) | Embiratermes neotenicus P1 segment gut microbial communities from Petit-Saut dam, French Guiana - Emb289 P1 | ecosystem: Host-associated > Arthropoda: Insects > Digestive system > Gut ... | reverse complement strand
TCTATGTTAGAGTGTCTCGTCTTTGGCAGAAGAGCCGCCGAGACCATCAATCAATCTGTAGGACACGCTGACCACATCGCGCCGCAATGCGCACCGGATATCCCCATCCGTCCGGCGATGGAGTTTGACGAGCCAGCTCTCCGCCGCCGTGTGCAGGAGATCATGGAAACATATGGTGCAGTTGTCCGCACCGGTGCGGGACTATCGGGTGCATTAGAAGAAATCCGCCAGATTAAAGCAGAGTTGGAACAGGGCTTTGACGATAGACGGGTATACATTGAACTCCTCAACTTAATCACTGTGGCGGAGACGATTCTGACCAGCGCTGTGGAGCGGGGAGAGAGCGTGGGTGCACACTATCGAAAGGATGGACAAGTATGACACATCTTGAGTTAGATGATTTCTTAAAACGTGCCCTCCAAGAAGACATCGGCATGGGTGACATTACAACAGAAAACTGCGTCCCGGCAGATGCTAGGTCAAAAGGGAACTTTGTCGCCAAAGAAGCAGGTGTGATCTGCGGGCTGGAAGTCCTAGCGCGTACTTTCGCACTTTTAGATTCGGATGTTCGCATCACGCCCCATGTGACAGATGGCACACGGGTAGAGCGCGGAGATGTAATCGCCGAAATTGAGGGGAAATCCCGCAGTGTGCTCACAGGGGAGCGTGTTGCGCTCAACTTGCTCCAGCGTCTCTCCGGGATTGCGACGAAGACAGCGGAAGCGGTTGCAGAGGTAGCAGGTACAAACACCAAAATTTGCGACACGCGCAAGACCACACCGGGACTGCGTGCCTTGGAGAAATACGCCGTCAAAACAGGCGGCGGCAGCAATCACCGATTTGGACTGTTCGATGGTGTGATGATCAAAGACAATCACATTGTCGCAGCAGGCGGTATTGCGGCGGCAGTCGAGCGCGCGCGTGCAAATGTGCCGCACACGATAAAGATCGAGGTAGAGACAGCAAGTCTTGCTCAGGTCGAAGAAGCCATTGAGGCGGGGGCGGATATCATCATGCTGGATAATATGGATTGTCCCGATATGAAACAAGCAGTCAAGCTCATTGCCGGACGGGCAGTGACGGAAGCATCCGGCAACATGGGTGATCGGAGCCTGAAAGAAGTTGCCGCAACAGGTGTAGATTTTATTTCCATCGGCGCTCTAACCCATACAGTGCGGGCGCTAGACATTAGTTTGAGGTTTATAAAAGAATCATGAATGCATTTCACACGAATTTAAACATCCAAACAATGATCGGCATATTCTTCCTCGTCCTCTGTTTTGTGACGGCAGTGTTTGGCGTGCTCCTTTGCCGATTTGAGTTTTTAGACGGCAAAAGCTTTTATTTCAGCCGCACCTTGGGTATTGTTCTAATCGTTACAAGCGGCATACTGGCGATAGCGGCAGTGCTCATGTTACTTTATGTCCGCTTTGCGTTATAAGCGCGTAAATTTTATCATCAATAGGAGGAGATACCAATGAATCCAATCAGACCCCCATGTTAAACCTGGAATCAAGTCCGAGTTCGAGGACCTCCAAATGAAGCTGTATGGCTCATGTACGATTATAGCGAAACAAAACATTTGGAGGAACAGAACATGACAGTATTTAATGCAAAACTATTGTACGTCTATAAATTCATCAGTCAGTGTTTGCCCATCTACGCCTTTTACACGATTTTATTTATCGAGCGTGGAAAGTCGGTGACGGATATTGCAATATTAATCGCACTGTGGAGTGTGTTTGCAATTGCAGTTGAGGTCCCCGCCGGCATTTTGGCAGACAGATGGAACAGAAGAAACATGCTGGCAATCGCAGCGGTGTTGCAGGGCGTGTGCTTCATCATCTGGTTTTTTTCCCATACTTTTTTCATGTTTGCACTGGGCTTCGCTTTTTGGGCGATTGCAGGCGCCTTTACTTCCGGAACGGAAGAGGGTCTGATCTATGACAATCTGAAGAGTGATGGGTGTGAGGAAAACTTTACCAAGGTGTATGGAAAAGCACAATTCTATGCGAATATAGGTACGATCGTCGGGATTGCCTCGGCAGGTGTCCTTGCCAGTTTCATCAGTATAGAACACATCGCGCTCCTATCTGCGGCGATCTGCTTTGTCAATGTGATATTTGCTTTGCAGATCAGAGAGAAAAACTTTTACTCTGCGCAATTAAAAGAAGAAACCACAAGCCTCTTTGGAACATTGAAAGAGGCAGGCAGTTTCATCAAAGGGAGCACCCTTGCGCTGGTTTCGATTTTGTTTCTGGTACTCTTTGCCAGCCTTGGCGGGTATTTAGACGAGTTCGATGCCCTCATCATCAATGACTTTCAGCTCAGCAACATCAACATATGGGTCAGTGGGATTTTGACTGTGCGCTTTGCGTTTATCGCACTGGGAGACATTCTTGCACCGATGGTAGAAAAGAAGATTTCATCCATTCGGCAGATCTTTCTCCTAAACGGATTCGCCTGCGTACTTCTGGCAATCTTTTCCCTGATCTGGAATCAATATGCCATTCTGATTTTTGGTCTCGCTTTCATGTGTATGGCGGTCACAGAAATCTTGCTGGTCAATGCCTTGCAGAAAGAGATCAAAGAAGAAGGGCGCGCTACAGTCATGTCATTTTATAGCATCGGACAAAATGTAGCCATGATTTGCCTGAGTTTGATCTATGCCCTGCTTGCAGGGATATTCACCTTGCAACAGGTCTATCTCATACTATCCATCTACGGTATTGTAGGCGGACTGGGTTTCTATCTCTTGTTCAAGGTGGTTAAAACCAGGGCGTAAAAGTAAAACCTCCTTTTGTAAAGGAGGTGGCAGGCGGAGCCTAAGGTTGGTTTTAGCCTGTTACGTAGCAAAGGTCAAGGGCAAACCTCAGTCGCTCCGCGACAGCTCCTTTACGAAAGGAGCTTGTACGTCCGCATCACAAAACAATCGGTAGCAATGTCCCGATCACGAGCAGGATGAGACCGATCAGTCGCCGTGGGGAGAGACGCTCTCCAAAGAAGATACATGCAAAGCCGATTGTGAGTACGATGCTCAGTTTGTCAATCGGCACAACAAAGCTGGCGTTTCCCATCTGCAAAGCCCGGTAAAACAGGAGCCAAGAGGCTCCCGTTGCAAGGGATGAAAGCAGAAGAAACAGCCAGCTTTTTGTATTTACAGTACGGAGTTTTTGTTTTGATCCAGCAAGACACACCATAAGGACACTGATGGGCAAAACCGGAATTGTCCGAATCGCCACACCCAGGTTCGGCTCGATATCTTGGATGCCAATCGCGCCAAAGATCGCAGTGAGGCTTGCAAAGAGGGCGGACAAGAGTCCAAAAAAGAACCAGCCGCGCCCATCCGGCTCTTGTGTTTTTTTCTTGCGGTCTAACATGAGAAAGGTTCCAAGACTCATGAGTACAATGCCGCAAAAGAGTGTGACAGTCAAAGGTTCGCCTAAAAACAAAAGCGCGAGCAGGACAGTCAAAATCGTGCTGCTCTTTTTGAGAGGAGCAACATTTGAAACGCTTCCAAGCTGTAAAGCTCTAAAATAACAAAGCCAAGCGCCGCCGGTTGAGAGTCCTGAAAGGGTAAGGAAAATCCAAGTTCGATGGGAAATCTGCGGGATGTCACGATAGGAACCGACCCAAAGCACGATGCCCCATATGCACAGGAGTACCACCACGGTTTTGATTACTGTGGCAAGATGTGAATCAATCTGTTTGAGTCCGATTTTTGCCAAAATGCTTGTCAACGCAGCAAAGACCGCAGCGCCGATTGCGTAAAGTAACCAAAGTTCCATATATGTACCCTGCACTCCCTCGTAGGGGCGGGGTCATCCCGCCCGTCAGCTTGTAGTCATTTTTCTGGTGGTTTGACTATACCATGATTTTAATAGTATATCAAAAAATCCCACTCGCCTCAAGCCGCCGTCGGGCAGCCAAACCCAGAAGCGAGGCAAGGAAGAGTTTGACAAGTTCCGTCGGCAAAAAGGGCACAATCACTGCAAAGAATGAGACCCGCAAGTCATGTCCGCTCACAAGAGAAAACTGAATCATGCCAAGGAGATAGGTCAGTGCCATGCCGATCAAAAGCCCGACCAAAAGCCAGGGAGTCCCGCCACGGTCGGCGCCCCATCCGGCGAAAAAGGCGTAAAGGGGAAAGGCGAACAGAAATCCGCCTGTGAGTCCAAATAGCATTCCGAGCCCTCCGGAAAATCCGTGAAACACAGGCAAACCGATTGCACCCAGCAAGACATAGACAAGTGCCGAAAGCCCTCCACGTTTCGCCCCCAAAACAATGCCTGCCAAGGGAACCACAAAAGTCTGCAAGGTCATCGGCACCCCAAAGGGCATGGGAATGGGTGGGAGCAAAGAGAGCACCACGATCACAGCGGTGAACACCGCAATATAGCACATGTCACGAACAGACAAGATGCGCTTTGACACAAGGATCACTTCCCAATATGGTTTAGCTGAGTATATGCGAGAAGAAATTATTTGTCAACTTATAACAGCATAAGGGTTTACAACAAAGCGACACAATGGGACAGGGGACATCTTGTACCTGCGATCGACCGCAAAAAAGCTAGAGAGATGAAGTTTTCATATCTCTAGCTTTGTGTTACCTTATTTGGTATGTTTGCGCGTATATGCACGTGATTCATCTGTCAGTTCTAACAAGTAATCTGTGCTAGTGTTGTATAATAAGGCAAGCTTTTTCAATGTTTCCAAGGGAACCGCGTTGGCTCCGTTCTCATACGCAGAATATGTGCTTCTACATATATGCAACAAATTAGCTACATGTTGTTGTGTCCAGTCATTATCTTCACGTAAATCCTTGACCCTTTTTAACTTCATGTTATCACCTGCATTTAATTATAGGTGACACAAATTCTAGCATTGCATTTTGACAGGATTTATGTCAAAATGACTTTGGGGGTGATGAGGATGACAATAATAGAGATACTCATTGAGTACCTGGTTCAAGGCTTGGGATTAATTTTTCTGCTTTCCCCCTTGATTTTTCTTGCTTGGATAGTTGAAAAAGGCAGAAGCAATGGAAGATCACAATGCAGAGTTGACGCAAAACAAAGCACATATTACAATGGAGCATGGTAGGGGCGCGCTTTGCGCGTCCGCCAATATCGCTATCAAAACAAAGATAAGTTTGGAGTATCTATGAAAGTCTTACTCACAGCCCTCAGTGCAAAAGCGATTCATAAGAGTCTTGCCCCTTGGTGCCTCAAAGCATATTGCGATGCCCATATGGCAGACTGTGAAATCATCGTGCAAGAACACACGGTAAACGATCACTTGGGCGATATTGTCAGAACACTCTACCAAAGCGCACCGGATGTGGTGGGTTTCTCCTGCTATATCTGGAACATCGAGCAGGTCGTAAAAGCGGCAACTATGCTGAAAAAATACCTGCCGAACTGTCTTATCGTACTAGGCGGACCGGAGGTCTCCTTTGAAACAGATTGCAGCGTCTATTCCTGCGCCGACTATATTGTACAGGGAGCGGGAGAGGCAAGTTTTGCGAAGCTTTTGGAGGAGATCAAAATCGGCAGAGTACCTAGTGAAAAGATCATAAAATCCCAAGATGCACCCGGTCTGAGCAAGGTGTCCTCACCATACACCGAGGCATATTACAAATCATTCAGTGAGGGGCGTATGGGCTCCATTGCAAACCAGCTCGTCTATTTTGAGAGCTCCCGCGGTTGCCCCTTTTCCTGTACCTATTGCTTGAGTTCCACCTGCAACGGTGTGGAAGAGCTGCCGCTGGATCAGGTATTTACCGCGCTTGATCATCTGACAGCCAAAGGCGCGAAATGCATCAAGTTCGTTGACCGCACTTTCAACGCAAACCGCAAGCGAGCAGGGGAGATATTGCGGCACATTCTCACCAAAGAGACAGATTGCACTTTCCACTTTGAAGTAGCGGCAGATCTGTTTGACACGGAATTGCTCAAACTCCTTTCCCAAATGCCAAAAGGGCGTGTGCAATTTGAGATTGGGATACAGTCTACAAATCCCGAGACACTGGAAGAGATCGACCGTGTGATGGACATAGACCGTGTCCTGCAAACAATCCAAAGCCTTGTTACATATGGAAATTGCCACATCCATGTGGACTTAATTGCCGGACTCCCTTTTGAAACGCTGGAGACATTCGCAAAAGGTATAGATGCCTGTATCCGGGTGCGCCCGCATATGTTGCAGTTGGGATTCTTGAAGCTGCTAAAGGGGACGAAAATCAGAGAAAACAGCGCAAAGTATGGCTATATATATAACGATTTTGCACCGTACGAAGTGCTTCGAAGTGAAAGCATGTGTTTTGCAGATATGATAAAACTGAAAGAGATAGAGGCTGTCATGGATAAATTCTATAACAGCGGTGTGTTTAAAAACGCAATCAACCATGCCCTCGATCACGTGTTTGGACGTCCGTATGAATTATTTGAAGCTTTGGCTGAGTTCTGCAAAGAAGAGAATCCGAAAATCTCGCAAAAGCACGCCTATACGATTCTCTTCCGCTTCCTATGTAAGCATACAGATCCAGAAATTGCAGCGCATGTGATCAAGCTAGATTGCCTTACCTATCACACAAAACGCGTGATTCCGGATGAAATTCCCATACACCGAGACAAAGCGGCAGAACATGCGTTCAAGAGAAGCGCACAACCTTTCTACAGCAATGTGTGGGTCGAATATTTCCCCTATGACAAGAAGACACGCGCCTTTATCTACGACGAAGCATGCGAGATAAGCGGGGAATACAAAGTGGTGGAATTGTCATAATAGAAAGAGCCGGGCGTTTGCCCGGCTCTCTATCGCGTTGCCCTAGCTTACAGATTGTTTTCGTAAGCTTGGATCATTTTCTTAACCATTTGACCGCCGACGCTACCGGCTTGGCGAGAAGTTAGGTCGCCGTTGTAACCGTGCTTCAGGTTCACACCAACTTCGTTGGCTGCTTCCATTTTGAAACGGTCCATTGCTTCACGTGCATTTGGGTTAAGGATACTGTTTGATTTAGACATAAAAATATGCATCTCCTTCAGATTGACTAGACGATGAAATCGGTAAGATTCCATCTTTTCGTTTCCTAAGTTGCCGAAGTTCCGGCATCTCCGTACTATCTTTACCCGCAGGATACGTTCTATGCGACATTTTCTGTGGAAATTTCTGATGAAAATTTATAAAAATGGGCTGTCCGCATGGTAGCACGGACAGCCCATTTTAAAACGATTTGCGTCTTACAAAAGCAGGATTTTCTGTGAACAGGTGAGTTAGGCAACGCCTATTTGGTATGCCAACAAAGTCAGCTATCTCTGCTCTGTACATTATGACGAAGAACGCCGAACACCATAGCGGATACAGCGCTAATGGTCAATATAATTGCAATTATAGTCGCATCTTCATTTGCTGAGGAAAACGAGGTAATAAATACAAATGCGAGCCAGCCGACAACTGCTATTCTGCAAAGTGTTGCCCACAGCTTTTTCTTTATGCAGGCAGCAACAAGCAAAAAAACGATTGACAGTGTGTAAAGTGCTGCCACCGTAAGACCTGACGCAAAGCCTGAAACAAGAAAGTTGCGCACAACAATAACTTCTATGGCTATCCCTGTATATATCAGCATGGAAATTATGAAGATGATATTTGGGATATTTTTGTTTTTCATATATAAGACTCCTTAACCAGAAAGATTCTAAGATTCCCAGACAAATCGAAACTCCACATCCAGCTCATCCCGCGCATCTTGCAGCGATTGCTGTACGGCTTTGTTGAGCGGTATCCCGGTCTCTTTGCGTTCTAAATAGGCGAGATATTCCAGCTCGCCTGCAGTATAGATGCGCTCTTGGTCGGGTGCGATCTTAGAAGCCCTGAGAGAGCGGAGAATTTCTCCGGCTGTGTGTTTAAATTCATCCACATCTACGAAAGCATTGATATCAATTGCAAGAAAGAAATGACCCAGATGATGCGGTCGTTTTGTACCGTCGGGATTGGTGCCGTTTAAGGCTTGCAAGAAAAGCCCGGACTGGAGTGCAGCAGAGAGAATTTCTACCACTGTGGCATAGCCAAAGCCCTTATAGCCTCCCAGCTCATCTCCGATTCCGCCCAAGGGTGCCAAAGCGCATGTCCCTGTGCCGAAGCCGGCAAGTGCCACATCTGGGTCGGTGACAGGCAGTCCTTGGGCATCGATGACCCAGCCCTCGGGCATTTGTTGACCAATTCGTGCGTAATGCTCAATTTTTCCCCGTTGGGTGATGCTGGTGGCACAGTCTAGCACAAAGGAAAATTCCTCGTCCGTTGGCAGTCCGACGGTGAGGGGATTGGTACCCAGCATATTTTCCACGCCAAAGGTGGGTGCGATAGATGGTCTGGCATTGGTACCGGTAATGCCGATCATACCCGCGTTTGCCGCCATCATGGTGTAGTAGCCCGCAATGCCGTAATGCGCGGAATTGCGTACAGCCACCATGCCCATGCCATATTGCTGCGCCTTTTGGATGGCAAGCTCCATGCTCTTTACACCGATAACATGGCCCATGCCGTCATGCCCGTCCACTACCGCTGTGGTGGGACCTTCGCGCACAAGTTCAAATTTCGTAATCGGGTGCAAGATACCATCTTGAATCCGATCAATGTAAACGGGCTTGAAGCGTCCCACGCCGTGGGAATCAATCCCGCGCTTGTCCGACTCAATCAACACGGCGGCACAGATTTTAGCGTCTGCCGGGGGAACGCCTGCTGCGGTGAACGCTTTGGTCATGAATTGTTCCATCCGCTCAAATGATTCGTATTGCATGTAGAAACCTCCACTGTCATTTGCTATGGGCTATATTCTAGAATAATTGCTTGCACGTGTTTTTTTCGCCATAGGCGGGGGATAAACACAGATGACCGCAACGAAACTAGAACATGCCCTTTGCTATGACTATCATAGTACATGACGCATCATTTGACAAGGCGGCAATTGCGTGGTATAATAAAAACAATATTAATAATAGAAAGTGTGGAATGACTGGTGAGTGTTCGTCAATAAGGGAACGATTTGTATCACAGTAGCAGGATTTGCCTGCTCGTTTTGTGTATCCAAATGCCTTATGTGACGACCAAAGAAGTGTTCCTCTAACACATTCTTTTGTTTGTTTTGTAGCGCAGTGGATAACTGCGCTTTTTTGTTTGCCTAAATGCTATTTGATACACGTTTATTTTACAAAAAAGGAATAAAAACATTGAATAATCAACATGATACACACTTGCTTTATGAAAGGAGCAAAAAGACCTTGAAACAAAATGAAACACCAACACTAAAATTACTAAACAAAAACTTTATCGCACTGGTGCTCGTTGATGCCTTTGCGCTACTAGGGCATTACTTGCTCAATTTTGCATTGCCCATCTATATCTTATACGCCACCGGCTCGCCGGTTATATTCGGGGGCGTTTCCGCACTCGCTCTATTGCCTATGGTCCTCATGTCACCGATCGGTGGACTTGTGGCGGACAGAGCCAACAAAAAGAAAATGATTGCGATTTTGCAACTGACCAATGCAGTGCTCATCTTTCTGTTTATCTGGTTAAGCGGACTATTATCCACCATTCCCATGATTATCATTCTGATGTTGGGGATCGGCGGATTGGAAGGGCTTGTATCCACGGCGATTGCTTCCGGTATGCCGCAGATTGTGCCGGAAGCCCAAATTGTAAGAGGGAGCGGCATAATGAGTTTGATGGGACAAGTGCCGGAGTTTATCGCACCAATGGTTGCCGGGGTGCTTCTCGCCAATGTAGGGCTTCAACCCATTGTAATCATTAGCGGGGCTTGCTATGTACTGGCTGCAATCATGGGCATGATATTGAAGATCCCCCACGTGAAGCAAAGCACTTCCGGCGGAATTGCCGATACGGTGAAAACCGACGTGAAAGTCACGGTTCGCTTCTTGCGCCATGAAAATCGGCAGATGCTTCGGGCGGCTCTGGCTTTGGCGGCGCTGGGTCTGGTGATGTTTCCCATCATCCCCATTGGGATGCCCATCCTTTTGTACACAAACTTGGGATTTTCCAGCGAAATGCTGGGCTTTGCCATGGGGGGAGCCATCGGCATAGGCGGAATCATCAGTGGTTTCCTTGCCAGTGCTGTGGGGGATAAGTTAAAGATGAAAGACTGTCCAAAGCTGATTCTATTTGAATGCGCTTTGCTGATCCCTGTCGGCATGGTGTTTTTACTGAACTTGGACCCCAT
>Ga0123355_10021896_pt1 | contig 10241 bp, 10 predicted proteins | sample TergutEmb28metaG_3_FD_89872 | JGI IMG/M metagenome (GOLD analysis project Ga0123355, IMG submission 89872) | Embiratermes neotenicus P1 segment gut microbial communities from Petit-Saut dam, French Guiana - Emb289 P1 | ecosystem: Host-associated > Arthropoda: Insects > Digestive system > Gut ... | reverse complement strand
CACCCCGCCTTTTCCTCTAGATGAAATTATAAAACAAAAGGAAAGAGGGGGAGAGGGGAAATAGAAGAAAGAAAAGGGGGGGGGGGGGGGGGGGGGCGAGGAGGCAGACGGACGAATGGAAGTGGTCTTTTTCACTGCATAGGGAACTGAAATCTACCTTTCTCACGTCATATTATAATGCAGACGTGTAGCTAAAGTCGTGTGTGTGTGTGGCAGTAGTAGTTTATTTGATCATAAAGGACGTCTTAGGGTCGTTTGAAAGTCAGATATGCCGCTCTGTGTTCTGTTCATTTCCTCTTCTCCTAGGGCCACAAACCTGGTCCCGAACTGTACTAATCAAAATGCTCTTACTCTGACTTTAACTTTATGGTAATATTGTAATTCAATAACGTAAATATATAATATCAAGTTTCCAGTTTCCTGGGATGTGACGCGGTACAGTTCGGTGCACATGGTGTTCTGCTTAAGGTGTCTAAAACTTCAGGATGTTATTTTATTAGCTATTTTCAGTAAACACTGCTATATCAACATTTGCCCGATTATCAGCCATTACATCGCTAGGGGCATTTTAATGTATGTATGTGGATATTGCCGAAAATTTTGCAATATGTATATTTTATCATATTTGTATACAAAAGAAAATTTTGTGTCAGATAACACCAAAACAAAGAGATTTCTAGTAAGTCTTCACCTGCTGTAAAACAAGTCTCCGATTACACCATAAACAAAAGAAGGAATTACGTTTTACCGTAATGTATGTACAACATCGGAACAAAGTTGTGTTAGATAAAACCATAAAAAATGTCAAATTTATTTACGTTGTTGAGTTAGTCATATCAGTTTACAAAGTTATATTACAGTTCGGAAGTAAAATCCGTTTAATTATATCGGTGGTGCACGAATTTTCCAAGAACTCTGGGATTACCTTAAAATGCTAAACGCCAGACAGGTGGCATGTCCCGTGTACGGGACGGCCATCTATAGATGTGATGATACCAGAGGCTGTATAATACAATTTTGACCTCCTGATGATGAGTACACGTGCTCGAAACATGTAGAGACAAGAAATAAACTTATTGTAAAACAAACCTTTTTGCATCAAGTTGGTTAATTACTAAGATAAACATTTATTCGTGATATATTTAACGATGCTGTCAGTATTTCAGGCCACACAGATGAGACTCAAAGATGGATCTGGCTTCCTCTGTAGTTACCACCCAAAAATTTGTCTAAATGGCTTGAAAATGACCACAAAAATATAAGCCAGGAAAATCAGTCTCTGGGCCGACTTGTGAACTCCGGAGTTCCCGAATGCGGATAGGCACTACCGTAAAATTTAGTAAATACTCTGTAACAATGCACTGAAAATTTCTTAGTTTGTGACACCTCTGGGTGGTGGCTTGGGAAGGTGACAGTCCGGACCTAGTTTGTGATATTATCCCAGAATATGTTGGCAGTAATTGCAAATAAGATACGTGAACTTGAACGATTCTAGCCTTTATCCAATCGCAGTTTACTGCAACGTGCTGTAAAACGGCATGCGAAATTTTTGGCACAAGTTCAACTTTCCTATTTCACTGTGCAAATCTCGGTTATAGTGCAAAGAAGGAATAATATCACCATCTATGGCTTCACCACATGCCTTTGTGTGCCTGTAATCTACCTTCCTGGAAAGTTTCGTGCGGTTAGGGTCACATTACCCCACGTCTTCTATATAATTAACATGTTGGGTACTGTGTGGGTACTCCCATCGACCAGCCAAACAACTCTACTGTGAGATAAAAGTGAGTGGTCAACATTGGGCCCTGGCCGCTTTAACTCTGGGAAAAAAGCTGCGGTACCCTTTGAATAAAAAGCTCTTTGGGCCCCTGAGCCGGTCTGGGTAATTTGAATGAGGTAAAACTCTTGTTCCTGCTGGGTTTCTAACATCGGATCACTCAGGTTATGACCATATACATATGTAGAATTTACATTAAAACATAAATTCCGGAAGAGTATTCTGCTTGCTCATTATTAATTGATTTATTTAATGACGCTATCAGTGGATTGGACTATGTACGTATTTTTCAGTGTGAGGTCACATGACCAGAAATCTATGTACATGCGTGTTACCGAAGATCCTGGTTCGAAGCGAGATCAAAAATATGTTCGGCGGAGAGACAGGCAAAATTCCGTGCGAGGAATAAAGTAAAATTTAGGACTTCCAGCAAAAGAATTTATTTTTTGTGCAATATACTGGTATATTGTGAGGGTGTGGACTTCAAGGTTACTTGTATTAGGTTTATGACTGTGTTTGTCATGAGAAGGGACGCGGCATGCTTTTAGCTAGGGTTACAACCACAGTGCCGCCCTGTATCCCTGGGAACAGTACATTCTGTGCCCATTTCGGCATACATCAATCAGACAGCTGTTATGCTTGATGACAGTAGAGGCCGTGAAGCTAGCACAGGCTGGGTTTGGTGACTTCTTAGCGGACACTGGTGTGAGCAGGTTGAAGGGGAAGCGTGACGGTAATAAAGTGGTGTATTTTGTTGCTACAATTTGTAACAGTGCCGGACGCAAATAAATTGATTGTGAATATTAAAGTATAAAAATTGAAGTGACTGTGAGAATAAAACTAAAGAGGCCTAATCACAATAATCATTCTTGTCATATAGTCGGTAGATACTTAACGTTTCCTGTGACTACCATGCGTTATATTCCCTGGGTTGAGTTCGTGTTCCCGTCTTTGAGATTTGGCCGGTAATAGCAAATCTGGCGCACAACGTGGGGCACGATAGGCCAGAAACGTCGAAGAAGGATATTGACTTCAAGAGCCAGGTGCAAACAGGAACAACAACCAACCGTATCGTCTTCCGACTTAGAGCGACGACTTCACGCTGCCTTCAATACCACAGCCGAACCGAAGGAGCGAGCTGTAAGCAGAGGACATCTTTCGCTACCAAACAGACCTCCATCCGCCGTACCTTCGCCGCCTACTGCAAGAAGACATTCGCCGACGACGACCACAGTTGCCTCCTTTAGTTCTCGCAACTGTGCACCCCAAGTAAGTGAAAGGCGAATCGTGGAGCTTGCGTGTGTATGTGAGGTTACTATTGGAAGGGAAATGGCAGGTAGACACCTCTGTAACCGAAGCATTGCATTTGTAGAGGACAGTATTGTTCGTAGAGACAATAATAAGGTCGATTAAATTAGTAGCCTTGACAATACTGCAGTCAATCATGGGGCAGAAACAGAAGGAACTGTTATGTCAGAGTGTGGTGGTAATAATTCTGACAGTATAGTCACAACTGAAGTAGGTGTCGGTATGTCAACTAGGCAGCTGCAAGACCTACTGACCAATACTCTTTCTAATTTGAGGACGGACATTGTAAAAATAATAGAAACAAACAATTCAAAATTCCAAGCAGTGTTCAAAGTTAAGATCAGATTTTTTAACTATTACTGAACAATTAGATTCCAAATTGCAGGCAGCAACAGATAATATAACAGCTAAGATACAGCAGGAGAATGAATAACTGACACAAAAATTACACAATGAAGTTAAGAAATTTTCTGGTGATATTTGTACTTTGCGAAATGACACTGAACTTAAGTTTCAAGAAGTCACTAGCACTATAGGAGGTGTAAGTGATTATTTGAATGAAAGGATTGACGCACAAGTGGTAGCTACTAGAAAAATGTGCAGACAAGACATCCAAAGAAACGAACGTTAGAGCGGGACACCTACTTGATGATATTAAGGAGTATAGGGCAGAGGCAGAAAATAATTTGAAGGAATTCAGGCAAGACTACAGTCAGTTCAGAGAACAAAAGAACTTGGAGCATGCAACTTGGCAGAAAAAGGCTGGGGGAGAAATGGACAAGGTGAAGGACTGTCAGATTAGTTGAAGGTAGGGTTACTGAGGTTCAGGCAGCGGCTCAGTACAGTATTCAGAAGGTAAACACAGAAATTACATACTTGCGGGAACAACTAGCTGCTAGACAGTCAACTGATAGTGCGATACCCAGTCAGGTACTGCCAGTGACGGCCGTCGATGTAGAAAATAGTAGCCAATCAAATTCAGAATTAGCAACTAGTGCTGGTAACTACAACATGGGCAGTTGTAATGCTAATAATTGTACTACGTCCGTGTGTGGCAACGCTACATCACAACCAAATGCAAACAATATTTCAGGATCTGCTATTGTAAATGTGACATCTGATGTGTTTGCAAGTAACTCTCCCTATAAATTAACTTACCTTGCAATTTTTTACGACAGCTTGGAACAAATAGTATTGCACCTCCTACGTGATCTTGATGAATATTACAGGACCAATAATGTCCCTGAACCAGAAACCATAGGTGATAAGTTTATGAAGGCATGTGTAAGGATGAGGAAGAAGGCAAAAGACCGAAGGGAACGGAGAAAGACGGGAAGCAAGACATGGGGACCTAAGGTGAAGGAAAAGGTTCTTGTGAAGGCAAAACCAGCTTCAGATGCAGCGGTCGGTGTAACGTTATTCATCCGTATGAAGGCCTATACATAATTTGTAGGGTGATACCACCATCCACATATGAGCTATCAACCACCAGTGGGAAGGTTAGAGGAGAATTCGATAAAAAAAATCTCTGAAGCCTTACCTAGAAGAAGAAACCTCTAATGCGGTAGGCAGCAATTAAAGTTATTGAGATTGTGTGTTTACAAAATTTAGTTTTCCCTTAGCAAACACAACAGATACACATACCCAATGAATGCAATGGTTTTATGAATGTGTGGGATATAACTCATGTACAGTCAGGGAAGGTGGATAGCAAGAGATTAAGGTTAGAATTTAGTGACTAAGCAGTTCATATGTCTGATGTAATTTAACTGAAAAAAATGATTATGATCATCGTGACCTTAAGTAGTTCTAGCAATATATGAACATTGATTATTATTATTATTATTATTATTATTACTGTTCTTATTTTGGGTTTATTTGTGTAGTTGTAATTTAATACTTGTGTTTTTTGTCTCCCTGTCTTAGTAGCAGGTAAGTTAATCATACAAGCATTTTAAATTCCAAGTTTTATTGGTAACATCTAATTACTGAAGGCTTTTAACAAGAAGCCTAGGCTTATAAACGTTATAAAGTACTAAAGGATTAAATGCACTGTGTTTTGAAATCTATGTACCATGCTTGATGTAATGTGAACGGCATTGAATTAAATGTTATCAGCTTACTGCGTAACTTCAAAATTTATATTCAGGGGGAGATGTTGTTACCGATGATTCTGGTTCGAAGCCAGATCAAAAATATGCTCGGCGGAGAGACAGACAAAATTCCGTGCGAAGAATAAAGTAAAATTTAGGACTTCCAGCAAAAGAATTTCTTTTGTGTGCAATATACTGGTATATTGTGAGGGTGTGGGCTTCAAGGTTACTTGTATTAAGTTTATGACTGTGTTTGTCATGAGAAGGGATGCGGTATGCTTTTAGTTAGGGTTACAACTACATTGCCGCGTTGTCTCCCTGGGAACAGTACATTCTGTGCTCATTTCGGCATACATCAATCAGACAGCTGTTATGCTTGATGACAGTAGAGGCCGTGAAGCTAGCACAGGCTGGGTTTGGGGACATCTTAGCGAACACTGGTGTGAGCAGGTTGAAGGGGAAGCGTGACGGTAATAAAGAGGTGTATTTTGTTGATACAATTTCTAACAGTGCCGGACGCAAATAAATTGATTGTGAATATTAAAGTATAAAAATTGAAGTGACTGTGAGAATAAAACTAAAGAGGCCAAACCACAAATATCCTTCTTGTCATCCAGTCGGTAGACACTTAACGTTTCCTTTGACCACCACGCGTTATATTCCCTGGGTGGAGTTCGTGTTCCCGTCTTTGAGATTTGGCCGGTAATATGGGGGCCGCATAAATTTATATTTGATAACTATGGTAAACTAGAGCCTGGTACATGTTCAAGGATATGGACTGTTGCTGGCAATTGAAATTTGAATTCAGTGACACATATTGTAAGTCAGTGCCATAACCTTAGCAGCGGCAAGGTGGTTAGATCTTATTGGTCTAATGACCCATGTGTGCCAGCTAAGTAAACAAATGTCTAAGTGCTAAAAATCTTTGGTAGACCGAACCCACCTGTGGACTCAGGCAACAATTGGGGCGCAGACAAAATGTTGGATACCCATTCTTCAGCTTATAATATAGAATGAAAAGAAAACCACAAACGGAATATAAGATTATACACGAGGGGGTGCTGATAAGTCCTTAGCCCGACCAGGAAGGAAACAAGCTACAGCGACCAAACTCGGGATTTATTCAACATGCTCCCCACGAAGCTCAATGCACTTCTTAGCCCGTTGCTCTAACTATTGCAAACCACTAAAAAGATCAGAAAGTTTTCTGTCCAACCAGGCCGCTACGGCAACAATGACCTCCGCGTCGGACGAAAATGGCGACCTTTCATTTGCTTTTTCAGTCTAGGGAACAGGTGGTAGTCCGACGGGGCCAGATCCGGAGAATAGGGTGGGGTGATCAACACATTGGAAGCCCACGTAGGCCAGTTTCTTCTGGGTTTTTTCTTCAAAATCTCCTTCAATTGAACCAGCAGAGATGAGTAATACTCCGCGTTGATAGTTTGGCCCTTTGGAAGAAAATCAATGAGGAGGATACTGTCTTGATCCCCAAAAATCGAGGCGAGAACTTTTCCAGAGGATTTTTGCACTCGGGATTTTTTTTGGGACGGGGTGACCCACCATGCCGCCACTCCACTGATTGTTGCTTTGTCTCCGGGTCATAGTGAAATAACCAGGTTTCGTCCATGGTCACCAATCGCAACAGGAAATTATTTGGATCGCGCCGAAAAAATTCCAAAAGTTGGAGAAGACTGGCACCGTTGACGTTTTTGATCCGCGTTCAGGCATTTCGGGACCCACTTCCCGGAGAGCTTCCGCGTGTCCAAATCGCGATGAATGATGGACCCAACCCGCTCACGTGAGATGCCCAGTTGCTCAGCTATTGATTTAGCCGAAATCCGGCGGTCTTCCAATACTACCTTGTGAATTTGATCAATAATCTCCGAGGTGATCCCTGTTTTGGGTCGGCCAGGACGAGGCGCATCACATATGGAAAAAACACCATGTTTAAACTGGGCCACCCAGTTTTTGATGGTGGCATACGATGGTGCATGTTCACCTAATGTTTCTATCAGAGTGGTGTGAATTTCCTACGGCGCCTTGCCTTGCAGGAATAAAAAATGACAGTTCGCGTCTCCATGTTGTTGAAATCGCGCGCGTCGCCTGACATGCTTCCTTTCAGCCTCTGTAACAAGAAAAGACTTGCAATTCGGCACATGAACATACCCCTCTTTCCAACGACACTATTGATTCCGTCGTACGATAGCGGGAAGTAGGTCGGGCTAAGGACTTATCAGCACCCTTCGTATATTTTTAGATGCTACATAAATTTATGTGACCTGTGAAATTCGTGAGATATCACGAATACATATCATGCACTTTATTTTGAGTTCTAAATATCACGTATTTAATGCCTGAGGATGGTCAGTCAGACCGAAACTTGTAACATTTGCTGACGGGATTAATACAGTTTGTTGTGGCTGAAGGGATACATTTATCAATTTTTAATATGATGTACAACAACGGGATGCAGTCTTCAAAACAAAACATAGTTAACAGAAATGAATTGGACAGCAGGAGGAAGGATGTGGGATACTAAAGGGGCGATTGACAGGGAGGATTTTCGGGGGGGGGAGTCACATAAAATCTTAGAGCCGATGTTTGACCATGGGACCACCAGAATATGAAGCTTTACTGACGTCCACTCTGCCACAGCAGTCTGTCCGTGTGCTGTCCTGTTAAGTCCAGGCTATGTGTAATATACAGTAACAATGCAGACCTGTCGTGTAGACGAAAGAAATTTGCTGTTTCGGCAGAGCTCCTCATGAATGATATTTCCGTTGTACATCGATGTTAAACACTGACAAGCTAAGTTCAGCTTGAATAGCAAATGATACCTTTACTGTACTTCACTAGCGAACTGGTGTATAAAGTTTAAAAGCCGTAAACTGTTGGTCTCAATACTCAGTACGTGGCAGGAGAAAGTATTTTCAATATCAAATTTTGTAAAGTAAATATTAATGGTGTTTCTTAAAGATATATTTTTGTCCAGACATTAAAATGGTTAGATAACTTTTCAGTGCGTTTTATCCTAAACTGATAAACCAACGTAAGCCTATAAGAAATATTAGCTTCACTGACAGCATGCATAAAACAGAGATAAACGTCACAAAAAAATTAAAGTTGACCTCACAGTCATTCCGGTTCTTTATGCCTTTCTGTATTACTTATGAAACCAGCTGGTGGTCACACTTTATAATCTTACAGGGCAGCGTCATTACCGCTAATTATGCTTCCAGGCGTAACAAATACTGGATGTTACGCGCATAAATACATAAACGTCATTCGATTTTGGCCCAGTAAGTGCAGCTTATTTAGCAAAATAACATCAGATTGAAAAGTTGTTGAGCGTAAGCGTGATTTCAGGCTTTCACCGCAGTGTAAATGAGCTCTTCGCTAATTCGAGATAACCTATCGTTCCCATACTCAAGGGTCAAGCAGTCAAATCTATTCCGCGTAACATCGCAGAAGAGCAAATTTCTCATTTAGCGTAGGCCTACTTTATTAACCATTGATACGACAAGGCCGAAGGTAGCGTACTTGTACGTGTTCCACATTCTGTTGCGCGTTTTGTATGTATGCATGCATTTTACACTCTTATATCCGTCCAGTATATAAGCAAGTGTTTCTTAAGAGTCTCTTTGTTTTATAACTTTCTGCAGTATTTTCCGTCGAGAGCTCTGTCAGATGTTCAAATGAAATGTCTCTCATCTAACGTTCTAACGCACATAGTAACCAGTTCGTTAGTTTCCAGACTGAAACAAAAAAAAAAAAAATATGCATTCTATTGAAGTTGGCTTGTGAATATTTCTCAAACATGCCCTTTATTTACTTGCATAATTATTTGCCTTAATCCTTTTTCGGATACTGTGTTTTTATTTATCCGTCTGTCCATCCATTCACCCCTCTATCCATCTATGTATCCATCCTACGCCCATACATCAATCAGTCCAACCATCTGTCGATTTATATAGGCCTATTGTTTTACTAATGGCTTATTCATAGGTGTAATTCCGATTGTAGGATGACAAGCGAAAAGTGAAATGAAGATAGCATGCAATGCGGAGGGCGTCCCCTAATTGGAGATTATCGTCCAGCGTTTGCTTGAAAGGACTACGGAAAACCACAATAAACCTCCTAATATTGCGTGTCTCGGCGGACATGTCAGACTGTCTTCCCGCGGAATTACATCGGAAGTACCGCTTGCTCTGTGGAGTCACAAAACGTTTAACTCCCTGCATTTCGCTAAAAATTCACCACAATTTTATACAACATCTTGCAACCCTTAGCTGGGTATATAGTACGTTCTGCATGTTCCACGCCACGCATTCAGCATTCAGTGCCAATTTTATGTTATGTAGCGGTCACACTGTCGTCCATGAGACAAAATTAAATTCGCGTAAGTTTGAGGATCCGGCGGCGACGGGCGTCAAGATTTCGCCAGTTCCGAGATAAAACGTGGTGTAGGTTGGTGGATAAGTACCTATACTTCGAGGTACGCTGAAGGTCAGACAGCATTTCCTTCCATTTACCAAACTATACGACATACGTGTAATATCGCATTAAGCCATAAAACTGAAACATTAGTGTACACCCTTAATACAAAATTCTACCTAAATCTTTCAGAAGTTTGAGCAAGTGTGAGCTGCGAGCAACGCGAACACGTAACACGTGCCTAGCGAGAGAAACGCGGTACAGTACTACGGCACTGAAGTCAAGGCCAGCAGTGTTAACGTTTTAACGAAAGGACATGCGTATTACGTCATCGTCGCTGAATGACAATGTGGAAGCGGATGTTAGAAGCTGATTATGTAACACTGAGAATGTGTTGGCTGCTGGCAGAAAGAGTGCGAGAGATGGGACGGCATTTTGCATCGTTTACGCCAGTGGCGTACCCAGAAATTTTGTTCGGGGGGGTTCAACAAATTCAGTTGAGGACCGAGGACAGAGAGAACGGGGATCTGGGGGCGGTAGCCCCCTAGTCAGGGGTTCTGGAGGCAGCTGTAATTTGGTACAAGAAATTTCATTTCATATAGTAAAATTTTCTTAATTTTTGGTACTTT
>Ga0123355_10021894_pt1 | contig 10241 bp, 5 predicted proteins | sample TergutEmb28metaG_3_FD_89872 | JGI IMG/M metagenome (GOLD analysis project Ga0123355, IMG submission 89872) | Embiratermes neotenicus P1 segment gut microbial communities from Petit-Saut dam, French Guiana - Emb289 P1 | ecosystem: Host-associated > Arthropoda: Insects > Digestive system > Gut ... | reverse complement strand
CGCACTCCAAGAAAGCCAGTACTCGACTGAACTGACACCCCCGCCGATATAAATGGGCTCGTCCGTTTCGCTGGAAGACCGAATCTGGTTTCTGCGCGTGTGCCATCACGTCCAGTTTTCACTCTACCACATGTGCACTGCGCTACAAGCAGGAAGGTTGCGGGTTCGATTGCCGATGGGATCATTGGGAGTTTTTTTTTATTAATTTAATCATTCTGGCCGCAACTATGGCAATCGGGTCAACACAGTCCATAACAGAAACGATTAAAAGGAATTTCTCCTGGGGATAAAGGTGGCCGGTGCGTAGGACTGACAAACTTTCCAACTTCGTGAGAAGAATGTCTAGAAATTCTGAGAGCCTCAACCCCCTGGAGTCCTACGGGCTTGTCCGCCCCTGTATTGGGATACCTTTACCTTATGTGACATGTTCCTTCAGGATCAATGACTCTGCTCTTAGTTCGATGGTTTGGCCACCTGCCCTCAAGATCTTGTCTTCGCCTGTTTGCTAGTTCTAAATGACATTTACTCTGTTACTATAAGTTGTTATTACAATTAAATGTGGAATATATCTGGAATATAAAGTCTAAGACGTGATATTAATATGACAGATTACCGACGTTTCGAAGGCACAGTTTTCCCTCGAGAGGTCGGCAACTACTTACCCTGCAACACAAAGTCATATTTCCGAAGCCCATCATCCCCCGATTAAATTAGGTGTTATATATCCGTCAATGACCGTGGCGATTTTATGTTTAAACCTTTAAAGACGAAGCGCAGACTGTCTTATTTAAATGCCCAGTTCGTACCGCGCAGTAAACACTTTTCATCGCGGTTATAAAAAAACCAATCAGTTTATACTGTAAGTGGCACAAGTCGCTGTTTGTTCTCAGATAAATACAAAACACACAAATACAGTGTGGGCAGAGCGTACAGTTGTTGAATGTTACACTTCTTGGTGCATCACGTAACCAGTAAGATTTAAAAGCTTAAGTTTCGCAAAGAAATACATACCAGAAGAAAACATGTTTAAAAAACTTTCAATTTAGTGCGTAAGTTGCTGCACGAGCTCTCTGTCATGACAGAGTAAGTATATGGGATCACTAAAGTATTTTTCTACGTAAATCAACAGGTTGATCAAAAGGCCAGATTAATTGCTTTCCGAAATCGTATATTACATCTTCAAATTCTAAGGATTTATCAAACACAATATGGGTGTTTCTGAATTCCCCAAAACAGTAGAAGAGCTCAAGACACGGATCACATAGACCAGCAAAAAGACTGACCACGACATTCTCCAAAAAAATGTGTCAGCAGGCTGATTATTAGTTTGACATTCCTCGAGCCACTTGTGGTTTTAACTTTGGAATTTACTGGATTCCCATAACACTTGATAAGTTGAGTTTGGTATGGGTTTTACTTCATAAGAAGTAAAAAGAAGGAGACAGTGTAAGATACGGATAACCGTATCTTACACTTTCTCCGGGTAAGACGAGATTCAAGTCGTAAAGACGATTTACGAACACTCATTAAATTTTGACTTTTCCAGAGTAGAAACCACCTGTATTGGTTTCCTTTTTATGCTATTTTAAATGCGTCGGCAGTACGCAGTCTGTAGTTTCGATTGCATATGAATGAATATGAAAAAGGGAATATTGGTGGAATGATATTAACGGGGAGGGAAAAAATAAGTATGCTACTCGGAGGTAGACATATATCGATACAATGTTGTCAACATCTCATCTTGCACTACACAACGCTGAGGCTGAGTCTTGGCAGTGGGATTGCGGCGACGAACCGCCTGAGCAGTGGCACTGTTAACTGAATGAAATTTGTAGTAGTTCTATTTGACAAGAAGGCTATTTTTTATATATTTTTTTTTATTAAGTATGCTCCATCACTCAGAGGTGATACTATATACTATAAAGTAACTAGTTATCTATTCTTGGTTATAGGTAGGGGATGCAGGGTCTGTCTCTGCTCTAGGAGTCGGCCGCTGCATTCTCTTTACAATGTATAACCATTGCATGATATCTCTTAGCACTCTGTAATTACACCGTCACCGCTATAGTTTGTCAAAGTCTATTGAATTTGTAAATTTCATAAATGCTTTCAAGTGTTTGGTTATTAGATCATGCTTGCTTATTGGCCAGATTCCATGTTTTAGTGTATCCTTCACGAGTTTTTCCCTTCGTTGATGAAGGGCTATTTGACGTTACGTATCTTTTCTGCATAGTGAGTACCAGACCGTTATTATTTACGAGACGAAATTCTGTCCTTCTTAAGAGATTGTAAGATAGCTAGAACTAATCTACACGTTTGTATCTAAACAATGTGATGTCGCGTACAGGTCACCGTGGGCCTTATTTTACCGGAAAGGGGGTATTTTTTGTGGTGCAACAGCCCAACTTGGGCCCAGACTGCCTCTTTTTTGAGATTTTTAGATCACACACACACACATACATACACACACGCAACCAGTAGGACTCCTTCGAACGAATGATCAGCCCGTCGCAAAGGCCGCTTCCTACACAACACACAACACTCACAAGAGACGAGCAACCATGTCCTCAGCGGGAATCGAACCCGCGATCCCAGCAACCGAGCAGCCGCGGATCCACGGCCTAGACCGCAATGAAAACGAAGGGTAACGTTTGGTGAGCCTTGCGAATAATTTATGGACGAGGCACATCAGGATCAACTGTGTCACTTTTCCTAAGGAGTATTTCTAAATCAGGCTGGTTTTAGTGAGGAAGGATGCAGGTGAGTGAGGCGTGCAATACTTCCACAGCGATATCACTTAATTCACTTACCTCGCTCTGTAGGTGACACGCAGTGATGTCCATTGAGGAGGTAAGCCAGAGATGAGCTCAGGCGATACCAATATAGGCTGGCAACAAAGTCACCGTGACGCGTGACTCCAATTAATATACGTAAGTTATGACCTAACTTACCTTTATAATGATCGTTAGTTGACGAAGGTCAGCGAATTTAAAAAAGGAAGCAGTACACGGAACATGTAACAATGAAACTTTACGAAACTCCGACGCTTATGTGATCGAAAGGGGGATGGGCAAATCGGCTGATCGTGCTGACTGGTTGCACTCACAGGTGGCTGAACACCTGTTGTGTTGGTTATTGGTTCTTGGCTCCTTAGGGAATTTACTAATTTCTGGCGAAGTGACTGATATTGTCGATTGACTGGTACCTACCAAGGAGTAGTAATCTTTCGTGCTACGGTAGGCAGATTTCCAAAACAGGATGACGAGGCCATCTTGAAGGCGCAGCTGGGCCATTTGTCCCCCGGCCTTATCCGGCAGCTCACGAAAGATATCGTGGCGTAGAAAAGTAAGAAGACGGTAACCGAGGTTTCTGTCAAGGCTAAAGAATCGGACGGACGACAAACTGGCTCCCTCAGTGGAGGCCAGCCCTGTTCACCTGGGAACGCTCCATCGTCCACCTTGGCAAGCACAAAGCCAAGCTGTGGCAGTTCGATGGACTTGCCCTTAGGCGACCATAAATCCAGGTCACTGTTCGGGGTCGGGTCCGCTCCTTTGCTGGCTTTACTCACACAAGGCCCAGTGGCTAAACCTGCCAAATCCAAAGGCGAGGAACGCCAGAAGAGATCGGCGGATCGGCTACGAGGCTGAAATGGCAAAGCTGCTCTGAAGTAGCTAAATGAACCGATCAAGCTCGAAGCCGAGACTTCGGACACTTTGTCTCCACCCACTGCTTCAACAGGAACGGCTCTTATACATACAGACGCACCTCTTCATGGGCACCCAGTGATGTTTCGTGGCGCCTGATTGGCACGTCAGCTAATATGGAGAGGAAGCATGACAGAGGTCGAAAGATATTGAAGGTGAGAACTCACGTAACTCTAATTCGAGAGCTACAATACGTGGAAAACTACCCTCACTGACCTTACATTTAGTGCTTACGCACGAAGGCTACTTCTTCTTTATTTCCACATGAATGTCTACAAAACAGAGGCAAATCGTTGCTTACTCCATTCTTTCCACTTCACAGTCATTGAGACTTATCCATAACTTTATATTTCTTTCACGATAGCTGAATACATAGTAATTTTTCATTGTAACTACAGACTCGTGAGAATGATTTTAACTCTGCTGATATTTAAAATCAATCACACTCCCTTGAGTGATATCGAACATATCGCATTATAGTTAATTTGCATGTTTTTAAAGCCTACTTTCAGAACTGATTTTGTAGAAGAGACTTCCGCAGTAGTGTCGTCAGTAAGTTAGTCCTCTGTGACACCCACCTTTGCTGGACAAGGCTGGGAGTTAGACCTCTGCATTTACTCGTCAGAATAGTGAGGTTTATGTTTTCTACGTAACTACAACAGGCTCATGATTGGTTCCACGTTCATCTTGAATTTCTTCGCTTAAGATAGAAACATTCCTTTGACGTGCGCTGGTGGGGATATTTTGAGGGATCCAATTCGTCCCGGTTTTCCCGGGACAGTACATGCGTTTTCGAGACGTCTGACCCGGTGTCCCGCAACATTTGTGTTCGTACGCCAGATGTCCCGGGCTTGTATAAACACGACATTTCTGACAATGCCTACGAACATTTTGACTTTCCCACGGTTAGAGAAAATATCTATAGGAATACGATATACAGCAACCAGCCACAAAGAGGAAGGAAAACGAGAGGATGAGGAAGATATGCAGGTTGTCTTTTAACCTCCCCCCCCGGCTCCATTTTTGGTTTCTAGAGAATGGGATCTCTTGATATGTTGGTCCTAGCCGTCGCTCTTGAATTAGGTACTGGGGAAGACATGCTTATACGCCAAAGTCTTTCACTCTAATGCGCGCCGTCCTGCTTAGTATCACTCACACTGCCGACGAGTGGTCGGTCGCTTCTTGCAGACGAGTTCTCTTCAGGTAATGACGCACCTGTCCCCGGTGCTTCGTCCACTGCGACAACGCTGACGGTAGTTCTAGGATGTTCGCTGTAAGCCCAGGTGGGGCGTTGCTTTGGCTTGTATTCCTTGCCGATCATTTGGTGGAAGCGAATCTGCAGAAGGGTGTAGGTCCGTTGCAACTGCACCTGAACCTTGGGGTTTCAACAAAAAAATGATGGTTTGATTAGCTGCCATGAACAAGTGCATTTATTCAACGGGTCTGTCTTCGGCTCCATCATTCAAGGTCTTCAAAGGGATATTCCTAATATTTAAGCTTTCACAGTTGGTGTCCAGTGAAGTGCGTGGGTTTTCGGGGTTATGCCGTGTAGAGGAATGAAGATTTCCTGACCTTTCGGCAAATATTATTTAACCCCCTAGGTGATCCCCAAATTTATTCACCCTACAAAACAACTATATTTTTATCGAAACATCAGGAAACTTTCACTCCTCTGCGCGATGTAACCCTGAGAGCCGACTTACCGAATTCACCTGGCGTTATTAGTTAATAATGGACTGGGAGAGACGAAGAAGTTTATCTTCTGTTCTAAGCCGGCATTTGCCTGAAGGAAGTTTGACAGGGGTGTGCAGTATAACCTTACCTACTGAGGCCCGTGAACAAGTCTCGTATGAGCGTGTTTTTTTTAGCCTACATCCGAGAGTGTAAAGGGCGCAGTTCTTCCTTATTTGGTGGTTCACTTGATTTATAGCTTCTGCCGTGTTCGGCCTTTCACCAGGTCAGCGGTCTACACGATCACCCTTCGTAACTTTGTTGTCCCGACGCGCTCAATCTGGTATGTGATTCTCTTCCGGGAAACGGGTGTGGTTCACCAAATCACATTTATTTTTAATTATTGTCTTTTCACTTATGTTTTATTTGTTCATTTTATTCTTGATATAAAATAAAGTAGCACTATATCCAGTAAGACAACTAGATCATTTCTAGGAAACTGACAGTCACTTTTCTGTACTCCTACCTACACCACACTCGTACGCGACTGACTTCCTTACTGGACTGCTAGCGTCCGTTATCAGCTCCTAACGTTTTCTCATTTAAATCTCGCCCCTCCTCCATATCGCCAACGGTCCCGAATATACGCTGACGGATTAACTTACAATGTATGCCATGAACCGTCCTTAACTGACGTCAGCAATCCTAAGAAACAACTATACTAAAAACGGTTGGCTACAGCGGAACCAGAGCGAACAGGCATCAGCCCACCGGGAAGTGGGGAATGACACAAGAACGACCCTCCGGGAACTCTCGAATAAGAAGCAGGACTGCAGGATACACAGCTGAATATTTCTTTACGAAATTAGCTAACTACGAAGCTCATGTATTGACACGTATTCTGACGGGATCCGACATATTAACAAATATCACGCATTATTGTATTCGTAACCTCGAATATTCGCCTGGACGAATTGTTGAAAACTTCAACTAATTTTTGCAGCCATCTCTAAACTTCTGTTATAACAATTGTTATGCCATATACAGTGCTTAGCCCAACGTCGTGAAATAAACAATTGTTTGTGTATTTTGAATAAAATGAGAACAACAAAAGGTTTTATGTATTCTTTCTTTTGGGTGATTCCCCGGCGCTTGAATTTTATGTGCCGGCGTTTCGGGACACTCTATTAAGATGGAACAGACAAAGTGTTCCGAAACGTCGGCACATAAAATTCGGACGCCGAAGAATCACCCAAAAGAAGGAATTCAACTTTCAGAACACGGCGAAAGTTTGAAATCAAGAAAAAGTTTTTATGTTTTAGGAGGTCTATTAGCTACAAAATGGCACCAGTCTTCCTTAGATATATGATGGCTGGGGAATGGCCTTGTTGGAGTTGTTAAATTTTACGTTACAATCAGCACATCAGTGAGACACATATTTAGTGGTGTTGCTTACTTGAAAATAGGCGAATAAATTCTAAATTAATTTTTTTTCTGTGGCACATCAGCAAAACTCGGGCCTAGGCCACCCCATTATTTAGGCTTCTAGATCACACACAGTAAGACACACAAAAACACACACTCACACATACACCCTGTAGGAATCTTCTTAACGAGTGATCAGCTCGTACAGAGGCTGCTACCTTTAAAACCCACAACAGACGAACGTCCATGCGCTCAGCGGGATTCGAACCCGCGACTCCAGCAATCGAGCGGCCGCAGAGCTTCGCCCTAGACGGCAAGGCTATCTGGATCGGCCTACATTTTAGATAAGAGGAGATACACAGATTAAGTGTAAGGCAAAGTAATGGACATTATCGGCCAGTATTTAAAGTCAAGTGCAGGCTGCAAAATATCTATTGGGAAATACTTTCCAGAAGTATAAAATTTCTGCACGTGAAAACGGACTGAGTGTTATACAGGAACGTAATAGTGCTGTATACCGCCGTGCGTAATTGATACACACCTCTTTGTTGAGATAGCAGAACAGCAGTGCCACCAAGGTACCCTGCAAGCCGTCCATAGTGTAGAAGACGTAGTAATAAACCTGTTCCAGGTCACAGTTGTCCGTATTGGGGCGGGCCAACGTCACCAGAAACTGAACACCGAACAGCGGTATGAGCAGGGTGGTGGCTCGTGTCATCCGCCTGCAGAAACAGAATTGGTGACTCGCATTGCGTTTAATGATAAAAATTTACATACTGTTGGTAGTAGGACTACTTAAGCTTTAGGTGCATCATCCCTGTTGTGTTATAAGCAATTAGGGAGGGGATGGGATACGTTTAAAACACAACTGTTTTGTATCCTATTTATTATGCTGACGACGACATGTTTCGGCCTCTGTGGGCCATCTTCAGATCATAAAATGTGTATAGAGGAAAACTATACAGATTATGATCATAGTATGGGTGCATATTCCAAACTTTCAACGAGATCTGGTTGTCGGTTGGATTATACATATTGAGCTACAAGTACCTCTTCTAAGTAGAGTATAAGAATGGCTATATTTCTGTATAGTTTTCCTCTATATACATTTTGTGACTTGAAGATGGCCCACAGTGGCCGAAACACGTCGTCGTCAGCATAATAAACAGAATACAAGACAGCTGTGTTTTGACGTACCCCACCCCCTCCCTAACTACTTAAGCATTTAATAGCATTCTGTGGCGTTCATACTACAGTATATCTAGATTTTGTAAATGGCATAAGTTATTCAGTATCCGGTTCTTGTGTGGATAATTATTTCATTGGATTTGAGTAAATAAAGGAGTATTTAAGCTGGAATAAGTATCAGTGACAGTACTGATCACACTTCCCACAATTTTCACGTTAAAATACAGTTTTCTTCAAAAGTCCACAAATGTCCAAAAGTCTAGGGACCACCTCAAAATTCTATGCACCTGAATAATGGTAAACCTGAAGGTAAAATTGTCTCTGTCCACCGACTTGAAGGCATGTGTGGGAAGTAGAGGTATAGCCCCACTCATTCTCAACCTCGGCGCTAGATGGAGGTGAGTCGTTAACATAACACACCGGTCGCTTTAACCCCGGCAAATAGTGCGCCGAATAGGAGGCTGGATGGGAACCAGAGCCGGTTTGGGCGTTTTGGAGAAGAGAAAAATATGTTTCTTATGCTGGGATGACACAGTGGAGGTTATGTAATGAAGAATCCACAAATATTAGCCACCAGCATACAAAATTTATTCACCTATACGACCTGGCAGGCGGGAGTTGACCACCTGGTTCCTTCTTCGATCGACAGGAAGGACAAGAAAAGTCATTACGAAGACTTTTCGACACTCAAGGCATGCAAGAATGTAATGATAATTATTATCAATACGTGGCATACTACTGCAATATGGCCAGACTCGTAGAGTTACAGCAGCTAAAGGACGTTTTAACATGACTGTCAGATCTAATGTGGAACATGTTCGATACACTTAGAATATCTTCCCATTAATTTGACACAACATACTGACTTCAAAAATGCTATTTTTAATTCGTTGGTATTTTTTATTAAGTTGGCTAGAGTGCGCTTTATTTCATAGATCACAATCATGAAAATCACCGGTTGTTAAGAATATTAAACAGGAGGGCAACTTCCGGTGATTCCGTAGCTGAACACGAAGCACTTCAAGAATACAATAGTATAAACAACCAACTAGACGCAACAATAACAATTTATTAGTAATATCAATCAGCTCAACATGTTTCGGGCGATAATTTCGCCCATCCTCAGGACCACTAGACTGTGTTAAAGCTTGTGGTGTAATACACCGAAGAAGTTGTCTGCTGGTGACTTTGTCACCAGCAGACAACTAGTGGTCCTGAGGATGGGCGAAATTATCTCCCGAAACATGTTGAGCTGATTGATATTACTAATAAATTGTCATTGTTATGTCTAGTTGGTTGTTTATACTACTGTATCAGAGATACACGATCACACAAACATCAAATTCACTTCAAGAATGTAGTATCTTCAAGAAGGTCATGCAGAAATGCAAAAACTAAATGCTGAAGACACGAGAACGCGTTCGATTTTAGGAGTATGGTCCGCTGTGATATGACTCTGTGTAGTGTGGCAGATAGTTACCAGATTTCTTGAGCAAGCTGCTGGCTCCAAATTCACGGTAGAACGTTCAAGATATATGTAGCAAATACCTCCGAAACGTCTGTACTTTTCGTAAAATCAAGTAGAGTCACATTCGGTAACATATTAACTTTGATAGGCACAGCACTGAGAATTTCATGTATCACGCCACTTAAGTCACGTATTTCATGTATCACGCCACTTAAGTCACGTATTTGCATTCGGATGTCAGGAAGCTGCATGGTAAGCGGTGGCGCATTTGGTTGAGGCACTGCACTACAAGCCGGAAAGTTGCGTGTTCTATTCCCGATGGTGTCATTGGAATTGGCATAATTCTTCCGGTCGCACTATGGCCCTGCGGTCGACACGTCCACTGACAGATAAGAGTAGCAGGAATATTTCCTGGGGTGTAACGGCGGCCGGTGAGTAGGCTGACAACCTTACCACCTTCATGTGCCGATTGTCTTGATATCTGGAAGCCTCAACCTCCTGGAATCCTCAGGGCCTGCCAAGGCCTGTAATAGGATAACTTTACCTTTTTACCTTTATCTTATATCAGGGAGCTTCTTACGTACTGCACATCCGAAGTTCAGTTTTGTACATGTGTAACCTTTTGCACATGTTGTATTCTAATTTGTCTCGTGTGTTTTGTTGCTAGTGTTAAGTTGTCTTTTGGGTAATTGTTGTTGGTTGACCGTGTGTATTGTTGTAGTTGACTTGTGTGTGTTGTTATCTTATGTGTATTTGTTGTACTATGTGTCTATTGCTTTTTTTTT
>Ga0123355_10021893_pt1 | contig 10241 bp, 6 predicted proteins | sample TergutEmb28metaG_3_FD_89872 | JGI IMG/M metagenome (GOLD analysis project Ga0123355, IMG submission 89872) | Embiratermes neotenicus P1 segment gut microbial communities from Petit-Saut dam, French Guiana - Emb289 P1 | ecosystem: Host-associated > Arthropoda: Insects > Digestive system > Gut ... | reverse complement strand
CGTAACACCAACACACATCGAACCAGAGCAATACAACCCATGAAGTAACTCAACAAATAAGTCGCAAGCTCCTGAGGATGGATGTATTAACATCCGAAACATGTTGAGCATTAAATAATGAAGTAATAAAGCAAATGGCATCAAGTCGGTCTCTCTTTATTCAACTATCAAGATGATGCACGGTCCAATAAACACTAGAAAAAAAATTAATATATTTGTATGCATCTGTTGTACTATTATTGTATATATTCGAATGATAAAGTGGTTATGGATCATGTAAAGGCAAACCGAATTTGATGAAGGAGAGTTAGGAAATTTCACTTCAAATTTCTTGGAGTAAAACTAAAGATTAAAATCGATTGCAGGGAAATACACTTTGCTGACTGATGGTGGATGGACTGCCTCACTATGAAAGATTTCCATAACATCCGTGCTGAAGCTTCAGGTTTGTTGAGATTGAGCAGTTCTGTAGTTCAGTGATATGCACAAACACTGTGACTGCCGGTAGCAACTGCAAGCCATATTATTCTTGAGCCTCGCTCCTGGGTGACAGAGCTCTCACATTGTATTGTGACTGTGTAAATTGATGGATGGCACATGGCGGGTGTTAGGGGCACGGCTTGTGTCTGATGTCAACTCAAACGTCGAATGAAATACTAACAATTTAAAAAATATTTGCTCTGTTTTCCAACTGCGTTGACTTGCAAACTAGAACCTGAAACCAATAAAATTAGTGTGCATAAATCCTGCGTCTTATTCGGGAGGTTCCGGGTTCAAATCTGGATAAGAGAACGGTCATCTACACTGAAACTTGCCGGGTTTTTCTAAGCCACAACGCAAATTTTGACATCGTATTTCAGATCATGAACTAATGCATTACTCCAAAGCTCTTTCAATTAATTATTCACTTATTATTCTACTATTAGACAATAAACTCTCTGAGATACTAACGGCGTCTTCAACTACATTATAAGTAAGTAAATAAACAGACAAACTGGAATTTAATAGATATATTGTTTGTTACAGTAATGTATTAAAGCTTCCCTTTTTCCTGGTATTTCTACCTTCATATCTTCTGGTCAATAGACCGATACCGTCTTACTGCCATAAAAGTATACTACATAGCTGATAAAGCACGCAAAACGTGGAAACACTCAGATAATTAGTAAGAACACTAACATATCCAAGCTGCATACATTAATGAAGTAATAAGAGATTAAATTCAATGAATGTCTGTTACAGTTCTGTCCAGAATCATTTCTCTAGCCATTTTTAATCAAAGAAAGATAAAAATATACAGAAATTTAATTATTCTTGCTCCTTATACGGGTGTGACTGGCTACTCATATGAAAGGAAAAAAAATTAGCTGGGGTATCCGATAACAAGGTGTTGATATATTTGGGCCCAAGTTGAAGGAGCTAACAGGAGTATGGAAAAAATTGAACAATCAAGGGAATTACGATTTGCAACAGTCACCAAGTGGTACTCAGTTGAAGAAGAGTGAGGTCTGTGGCAAACAGGAAGAGAAGATAAATATATGGAGGGTTTCGGTGGAGAAACCTGAAGGACGCAGACCACATTCAAGACCTAGAAAAGTTGGCTGAATTCTACTGGTTAAGATTACGGACAACTGGCGGACTCTTATGAAAATGTCAAAGAACCTGGATATTGCACAAATGCGAGGAATTTGACTCACTGACGAACCATGAATTCTCCAGTAGGACTTTGCTCCATGGGGTTAATTTCGGTAATTTAAAGTAGGATTCTGAAATTTTCAAACACTCTGATGTAAATAAGGAGACCGGGACATCTAAGCAGGCGTAGTGATTGGGCTACGGGATCGATGATTAGAGGTTCGATTCCCAGCAGAGACAAGATATTTTCCTCTTCTCCAAATCCGTCCACACAGGTTCTGGGGCCCATCTGGCCTCCTAACGAATGGGTACCAAGTTTCCTTCCCGGGAGTAAAGCGGGTGGGACATGAATTTGAGCACTCGCCATTAGTGAAGTTACAATGTTGCCGACCTTACATGCTACCATGGCGTGGTTATGGACAATTTTATCCCACAGATCTGCGCTCTTCTTGGATATTACGCAGGGTATATTGGTAAATGCTTACCAGAGTTGCTGCACACCCTATAGATCCTACCTTTATGCGTCAAGAAATTTAAAGAGCCAAGAGATTTCTTGACCCTTGAAAATGGGACTGAGAGGTTGCCCCGAAATTTCGGCAAGGATTTGCCACTATACGCTGCGTAATATCCCAGAAGAATGCAGATATCACCTACTGGGAAGGGCGAAAGGACGAAATCACACAACTTTACCTTTGATGTAAACATACAGATTTACACAATTACGTCTAAATAGAATACTCAGATATGGTCATATTTAGATTCACTCACTCACACATGTGTTTGTGTGGTGTGTGTGAGTGTGTGTGAGTGCGTGAGTGTGGTGTGTGTGAGTGTGAGTGTGTGTGTGAGTGTGGTGTGTGAGAGTGTGAGTGAGTGTGGTGAGTGTGAGTGAGTGAGTTGGTGTGTGAGTGTGAGTGTGAGTGTGTGTGAGTGTGTGTGAGTGTGTGCGTTAGTGTGTGTGAGCGTGAGTGTGTGTGTGAGTGTGTGTGAATGTGTGAGGTGTGTGTGAACGTGTGTGAGTGTGAGTGTGTGATTGTGTTTGTGAGTGTGGTGTGTGTGTGTGGTGTGTGAGTATGGTGTGTGAGTGTGTGTGTGGTGTGTGTGAGAGTGTGAGTGTGAGTTAGTGTGTGTGAGTGTGTGATTGTGTGTGTACGAGTGTGTATACAAGTGTGTGTGTGTGTGAGTGTGGTGTGTGTGAGTGTGTGAGTTAGTGTGTGTCAGTGTGTGCGTGTGTGATTGTGTGTGTGTGTATGAGTGTGTATACGAGTGTGTATACGAGTGTGTGTGTGTGTGTGTGTGTGTGTGTGAGGGTGCGCGTGTGGAGAGAAATCGGTGATCTGACGTGAAAGGGAAGACACGAAATAATTAAAGAGTTCTGGGAGAACAGTGTCGAAAAACGTCCGACCAGACGATCGCGGTGGATATGTATATATATGTATATATATGTATATATATTTATATATATATATGTTTATATTTAACGTTCCTATAAACATTCAAAAGTAATGTTCTCAAACTCTGTTCACTAGAAGCCGTAAACGAACTATACCTCCAGGTCTGCACCTTCACTCCCCACTGAATCTACTGTAATAGGAATTAGCATCCACAGCTCATTCCCGTAATAAACAGGAATATCCATTGCATTTGTGACACCGAGATATCTACGTAGGTCTCAAGGCCAGAAAATGTTTTAACATTTCGAAAGACCAAATTCTGAAGTATTTCGTGTAAAAGTGGCGCAATGTACATCGATGGCACTGACGTTTCGGAGGAACTCACGACCTCCATCTGCAGGGTTGATAAGTAAATCTTCCCACTTCGTAACTACCAAAACCACATGGTGTAATATCTCACAAGACATCAAACCCCACAGTTACTGCAGTTAAAACCTAACCTAACCTAACCTAAACTAGCCTAGCCTAACCTAACCTAACCTAACCCAACACCCAGCAGAATAAAGTGTATAGCTACCTATTTATTTAGACATGATCAGAGGTTACTCGTTTGTAATAAAGTCAGGGCGTTTAGAAAATGTGTATTATTTCCAACTTCATAGTGAAAGTATATGAATTGATTCCTACTCCCTTGGGGAGCTAGGCACAGGTACTGTCAAGCCCGAAGTCGTCTGGGACGTCTCTAGACTTGATAGATCTACTGTCATTTTCACATTAAATTTAACCTTTCGGCGCCGGAATTATTTTTTTTTAAATTTTAACACACACTGTATATAAAATATGAATAAAATAGGAACCAAATATGTTAGAATTATGAAACAAACCGCATTTTGAAGAGAAAAAAAACGGACAGTATATACCATGTTTAAAATATTCAGTACATGTATTTGTTGAATAAATATATAAAATGCATCGTTTAGAGGTTAGCGGTGCGGTACGACCACTATAGGGGTCTTTAGGCGTCAAGGGGTTAACATGTCTTTGTCTTGGAATCAAACAGTGTAGGATACCCCTCTTATACTCTCCACCTAAAAAACGGAAATATAAACTGTTTCAGAAGCATAGCTTACGTCATAACTACGGCGGTACAGGTAGTCTAGATAACAGCCTTAAATACTGAGTCACACAACTCCAGATAACTTTAAGAGCAGTAGAAGTGAGGCAGTCTTAAAAAAAATGGATCTATTTATGATGAAAGTACATGTAACAGCTGATGAAATATGGTCCTGTGTACAAATTACACTAACATCACTTCAACAATGCCTGATTCACCCGTGTGCGTGTTTAAAAACCAACACACAGGAACATGCAAACAGTATTGACGAAGTAAGCAATTCAAAGTGGCAGTGACGTATTACTTATATTAGAATGGTCACGACTAGTAATATATTTGACAAAACACTTGGCACATGTCAGTTCACATTTTTCTGGACAGATTTTTTTTTGCGTGTACTTCTTGCGGTTTGAGGGGGTGGGGGGGGGGTTGTGAAAAGTTCTGTTCCGTGAGTCATCTGGCGGCCACTTCCGTAAGACATCGAAATAAGTTTTAATTTCAATTGGAAACTTCAGAGAAAGGAATTTTTGTAGGCTAGAAATACATGAGAAGAACAGCAGGATACACTTGGACAGATTACAAAACAAATACACAAATTGCAAAAGGAGTTAAAAATAACACAAATTTTGGACAAATTGCTGGAATACAAGAGAAGCTGGATACAACATGTAAATAGAATGCCTCGAAATAGATTACTCAGAATAATGAAACACTACTCGCCAGCTGGCAGAAGGAATCGTGGTAGAGCTTTGAAAAGACTTCTGGATAGGTGAGATTGGAACGGGTCAACAAGTGGCCCAACTTCAATAAATATATATGATGATGATGATGATGATGATGATTTTTGCACACGTGTTACGTTTTGTGCTTATGATATTAAAATTTGTCAAAAGTACCCACCCCAAATTAGACGGTCTGTAATTCAATTTAATAAGAAGGTGCAAATAATCGAATCTACTAATATCTTAACCCTTTGACGCCTAACGACGACTATAGTGGTCGTACCGCGCAGCTAACCTCTAAAAATGTTGCATTTTATATATTTATTCAACAAATACAGGTACTGAATATTTTAAACACGGTATATACTCTACGTTTTTTCCTCTTCAAAATGCAGTTTCTTTCATAATTCTAACTTATTTGGTTCCCGGATTATTCACATTTTATATACAGGGTGTGCTAAAATTAAAAAAATAATTCCGGCGCCAAAAGGTTAAACTTATCACGGCGATCCTACCAAAAAATCAACCTGTCAGTGCAGTTAATTAAAGTCATCAACTGTTCGTCATTGCAGAAAATACCAACTAGTAACTATCACATAAAAATCTTACGCAAACAGGCCTTTATGTTATTCGGTATATATTTGTGTGGAATAGAAAAGTTTGGTGTTTTATATATATATATATATATACCTGTCTAATTCATAATTATTTTCGACTTAAATGGCTGGTAACAAGTACATGGCGGCACACCAAATGAAAGTGTTAGAAGTGGCAAAATAATTTCCAACCTGAATGGAAGCATCACGATGTGCTTGTAACGTAATATAATGCTATGTAATGTACGTCAGCACAATCACTTTATTGTTTAAGGTAATATCAGGCTACATGTTTCGACTAGACTTAGTCATCCTCAGGCCTATATTAACCTCTTGGAGCCGGAGTTATTTTTTTAAATTTTAGCACACCCTGTATATTAAATGTGAATAAAACAGGAACCAAATACGTTAGAATTATGAAACAAACTGCATTTTGAAGAGAAAGAAACGGAGGGCATATACAATGTTTAAAATATTCAGTACCTGTATTTGTTGAATAAATATATAAAATGCAACGTTTAGAGGTTAGCGGTGCGGTACAACCACTATAGTGGTCGTTAGGCGTCAAAGGGTTAACATCTGGTAACAGTATCTGGTAACACAAATGTTAATATAGGCCTGAGGATGACTAAGTTTAGTCGAAACATGTAGCCTGGTATTACCTTAAATAATAACGTGATTGTGCTCACGTTCATTGTATAGTATTATATTAATTTCCAATCTGCTGTGTGCAGTTCGGGTAAAGTGACCATCAGCATGAGCCAGAAATTACGGAAATTACAGAAAAAGTTTTGTTTTGATTCAACTTCGAACATGATTACAGAATATGAAAACCCATTATTCATTTACATATAAAGCATATGTGTTGTTTTGTGGGTGTTTTATATATATATATATATATAAGGTAAAATGATCCCGTTACAGACCCGCTATGGCCCAGAGGGTGGGTAGAGGTAGCTCTGCTCTTCCATGACCGCGGCACTAGAAAGGGGTGAGTGGTCAGCAGCACGCCCCGGCCGCACTTTACTCCCGGGAAAGACCCGGTACCCATTTTACAGGAGGCTGGGTGGGTCCCAGGGCCGGTCTGGACGGGCGGAAAATATCGTCCCCATCGGGATTCGATCCCGGACCATCCAGCCCGTAGTCAGTCGCTATACCGACTGAGCTACCATATATATATATATATATGAGGAGACCCAGACCTAGATGGGAGGATAATATTAAGATGGATCTTCGGGAAGTGGGAGGGCGTGGAGACTGGATGGAGTTGGCTCAGTATAGGAACGGATGGCGGGCACTTGTGAATACGGTGACGAACTTTCGGATTCCATAAAGTGCGGGGAATTTCTTGACTAGCTGCAGAACCACTTAGCTTCTCAAGAAGGACTCTGTTCCATGGAGTAAGTAATATATATATATATATATATATATGCATACTTACTTACTTACTTACTTACTTACTCCACAGTGCAGAGTCCTTCTTGAGAAGCTAACTGGTTTGCAGCTAGTCAAGAAATTCCCCGCATTTCACGGAACCCGAAAGTTCATTACCGCACTCACAAGCGTCCTCTACTTGTTTACATATATATATTTATATATTGTATATACATATATATATATTAAAAAGTTGATTAAGACAATAAAACAACAAGGTGGAATCATCTAGAGATTGTAAATGTTTATATAATTTAAATAAAATTCGGTAGGGCGGCTATAAAAGCTCTGGATATTCGGCTGATATTTATAACACTACCTTCGAAACACTGGAGCACAAATCACGACAAAGTCGCCATGTCATAGCGAATTCCTATCGAAGTTTTATCCAGCCCCGTATCACAGAATACCACACATTAAATCACGCGAGTCAGTAAAAAAGTTTCATTCTAGCATTACAAAAGGACGATTTCTGTTTCGCTTTTGTTTTAAAACTCCCCCCTATTCACCATTTGGGCTATCAATTTTTTAAAGAGAGGAGCTAAATGGGTCTGTTTTCCCTCGAATGCAGTACTCAGTGGCTGTTATTGACAGCCAAAATTAAGTAAACGAAAAAAGGACGCGTAATTCATTCTGAATCGCTACAAATAAATGCGATTACTCTTTCCTCTAAAAGTGTAATTCTGAGCTCTACTATGATATTTGCAGAAGGAATTCCAAGCGGTTTTTACAATGATCGTGGCAGATATGAACATTATTTTCAGTATTACATCTCAGAAGAGTGCAGTAAACCGGCAGGTATATGAAGCAACGAAGACTTCAGGGCTAAGCCAGTGACCTTTAAGACGGTATGAGTTCTGTTTTGATGTTATATTTGTTGACTGCAATTGGGTAGCCACCTGGTGGCAGCAGTACAGTACACATTTGCACATGCACAATACACAGAACGACACAAAACAAACAAAACATAGTACAACACAAAAAGTTTGGAAGAGTGTGGGCCGTGCCCCGTCTTGGCGGGCTTTACCCTGGCATTTAATAATAATAATAATAATAATAATAATAATTGCTGAAATTGGGTGGTTACCCGGTGGCAGTGGTTATTTTACATGTATACAAAACTTGAAATTGGTTACTACTAAATTTAAGTCGGGAGGGCTACATGAGAAGCATGTAGTGGCAACTTGGAATCTTCGGAACCATCTCAGCATTTGCTTTCAGGCACAGGGAAACCAAGAAAAACTTGTGTCGAGATGGTCGGTCGCAGGACCTTCCGAATACTGACTTCTAACCAGCATTCCGGCATCTAAAGTAACAAAAAAAGCAATGCCCACACAGTACAACAAATACACATAAGATAACAACACACACAAGACAACTACAACAATACGCACGGTCAACCAAAATCAATTGCACAAAAGACAACTTAAAACTAGCAGCAAACACCCGAGATAAATTAGAATACAACATGTACAAAAGGTAAAAACGCCCAAGCATGAGATTACTGTGTACAGTTCCTTGTAACTGTTTTTTTTACAATCATTAATTCACTCACGCTTTCACCCCAGTCCTTCACTTCTCATCATTTACTACTCCTATAAATCTTTTCCATAAAGACTCGTTCTCACCGCCTCCACCCCCCTTACCTATACAGCACTTCACTTCACCTCATTCCACTTCAACTCACTTCGTTCACTTCACTTTATTTTACTTCGCTACACTTCACATTAGATAAGGTTTCACTTCACTTTAGGCTTTTCACTTCACATTTGACTTTTCACTTCACCAGACTTCGCTTCTCAAACTTTTCGATGATTTCCAGCACACTTTACTTCCTTTGTCCTGCAACTGAGGAAAAAGCACGGAAGAATCTCAGTCAGGGTAGCCGAAGAGTGCCAGTTGGTACGATGAAGATACATAAGCATACAATAAGAATATATAGACATAGCAATAAAACACAGCTTTAAACAGGAATACAAACATATATACACGGATAAAAAACAGAACCTAAAGAATATGTAAGGAAGTTATCCAAACCTAGGCGGTCAATTCTTCTCTATTTTACTGTCTTTGCTTCTTATCTATGTGTTTTTCGTACTTAAACAAAATTATCCATTAAATTTACGTACCAATTCATTCAATTTTTAGATACCCATCCTTCCGCCCTTACGCCCGTCCGTCCATCGTCCATCCATCCACCCAGTCATCAATCCACCCACCAACAAATCGATCCAATTATCCATCCGCCCAACTATTGATTTTAATTCCTTTATTCCTTGCTTTTTTTTCTCTTTTAATGTTTAATTCCTTTATCTTTAAGCTTACCAAAAAAAAAAACGATTTTACTCCACTAGAGCGAATTTTGATGTTTTGCTGACCGTGCATCTCAGTATATTTATCTCAGTAATTGACCAACTTCATGCACAAAATTTTTGTTTTACAATAAGTTTATTTCATGCCTGTACATGATTCTAGCACATGTGCTCATCATTAGGAGGTCAAAATCGTATTACACAGCCTCTGGTATCATCACAGCTATAGGTGTGATGATACCAGAGGCTGTGTAATGCGATTTTGACCTCCTGATGATGAGCACATGTGCTCGAAACATGTAGAGGCATGAAATAAACTTATTGTAAAACAAATATTTTGTGCATCAAGTTGGTTAATTACTGAGATAAATTCACTAGAGCGGTTCAGGCAGTAGAGTTATCTTATCCAAAAGACATGGTCGTTGCTGAGAGATTAGAAACATAGTAAACGAAACCACTCTAAAGAAAACTCACACTAAATCCGATAAATAAACCCAAGTTGAATACAGTCGTAACAAGTTGCAACTGATTCATACTTAAAATGTCTCAGCACTGGGATCTGAAATGCTAACGCTGTATGATCTCTCTAACAAGGTTTGGTAGAGAGGCTAAGAAACATACAAAGTTTGAAATTTCGGACAATTCCCAAATTGCTTGATTTCAGCAAATGAGTTTCCTTTTCCTTTCACCAGATAATGAAGAGCAGATGTGAAGTGAAGTATGTGAAGTGAAGTGGACTCTACACTTGAGTAGCCAGTGTGGTGCAGATTTTTATCTTTAAAAATTTGGTAGCCTCGAGGTAGAAAGATGCACCACATAGTGAATATTATTACTTACTTACTTACTTACTTACTTACTTACTTACTCCATGGTGCAGAGTCCTTCTTGAGAAGCTAACTGGTTTGCTGCTTGTCAAGAAATTCCCCGCATTTCACGGAACCCGAAGGTTCATTACCGCATTCACAAGCGTCCGCCACCTGTCTCTATCCTGGGCCAGCCCAATCCAGTCCATATACCCACATCCCACCTCCTGG
>Ga0123355_10021892_pt1 | contig 10242 bp, 6 predicted proteins | sample TergutEmb28metaG_3_FD_89872 | JGI IMG/M metagenome (GOLD analysis project Ga0123355, IMG submission 89872) | Embiratermes neotenicus P1 segment gut microbial communities from Petit-Saut dam, French Guiana - Emb289 P1 | ecosystem: Host-associated > Arthropoda: Insects > Digestive system > Gut ... | reverse complement strand
TTTGTTTTCGTTAATCATAAGAGAATACTTATTTGTTAATTGTTTGGATTTCAACAACAAAGATACAAAAATATTCTCTTTTTTTATCTTAATTATACCTCTTTTTTATATCGAACTCACGTGAATTTAGCCAAAATATTAGAGGAAAAATATAATTTTGCTTTGTGAAAGTCTATAATTTAGAGTCTGTTTAAATTTAGTTTGCCCCGTTTAGGGGCTAAATTTGAATAACCCCGAATTGCATTCGGGGTTATTCAAATTTTCCTCCTACGGAGGAATTTTACACAAAATTTAAACAGATTCTAATTTTTTAGATACATTCGTCAGCAAATTGCTGTGTCTATTTTTCGTCAATCGGTTCTGTTACAGTAAAATAGGAAACATTCTGAATAATCCTTCCATCGTTCGTAAACCCTTCGACCGTAATTTTGAATTCGCCCGATAAATCGGATGTATAAAAAGACAGTTCAATCGGTTTTCCAGCCGTGATTTCCACAAAAGGATTCCAATACAAAGTATGTCGGAAGTCGGGTTTTCGGGAATTTTCTATCATTTCCGAAACCTCAAACAAAGGCGGAAGTTGCGGCATTTGATAAATAAGCAGTTGCGAGTTTTCGTCCAACTGAAAAAACGGTAAATTCGCATCGTGCGTAACAAAGGAAATAATACCTTCAAAATCGCGACCGCCAAACACATAATGCTCGTTGAAAATATCCATTCGGCGGATGTGCATCGGATTGTAGGCGAGAATATCCTCGTGGTCGAAAATCGGAATTCCGTCAAGTAAAATCAGCGTTCTTAAACTGTTTCGCTGTAAATCCTCCATAAAAAGGCTGATTACGCGACTTCTATCTCGCATTCGGGTAACTCGAACTCCGCTCACAAACTCAATTATCGTTTCGCGAATACTGCTGAAACGCACATATTCGTCCAAATCGTAAGTCATAGAAGGTTGTAAAGCAGAATATTTGGGTGTTTGAACAAAACTACTGTTTCGGTCGCTGTTCATTCTTTCTTGAAGTTGAACGCCGATGTATCTGTCCATTATTTGCGATTCGTTCGGGAAAATTTGCAGCACAGGAAGCGATTTCGGCAGCGATTCGCAAAACGGACTAATCAAATCAACGCGAAACGGCACTTTTTCATCGCCTTGCGAAGCGGTGGCGGATGTTACAATTTGCTGCCTGCCGAATATTGCGGCGGTGTAAAAACTGATTAATCCGTTTTGCGGCTTTATTTGTCCGTTGAAAAAGCGAATATCATCGCCCACAAACGCCACGCTTGCCAGTAAATTTTCATCCGGCTCAGGCGAAAATCGTCCTGTAATGATATGTCCTTCGTATTCGGGAAGCCACTCGTTAGAGAAAGGAAAGGTATTTCTCGCCCGACTGAGCCACTCCGTTTTGTTCACGCTCGGCACAAGTGCGATGGAATCATTACGGCTGACGGAAACAACCAAATTTACCGTGTTTTCGGGAATATTTTCGATTGAAAGTTGAACTTTTTCCCGATTTCCGTACTCATTTCTATCGGTTTTTACACGCAGATTTCCCAATTGATTTCTTGTTGCTTGTGTTGTTTCAATCGGAAATTCATCAATCAATTCAAATCGTTCGACATCAAGAAACTGCTGAGCAGGATTTACAATGGCAATTTGTTTTCTGAAAAAAGCATTCTCGCCCTCATTTCTCATATAACGAGTATAAGCCGAAAGTTGGTAAATTCCCGTAGGAATATCGCGCGGAATGCTGATTACGCCCGCGCCTCGCCCGTTTTCCAATGCCAGCATCAGTTGCATTTGCGGTCTGTTCGTGTCCGAAATTTCCACATAACCAACTTTGCTCAAAACCGATGGCTGAAAATAATTATCGACAACGTAAAATTTCAACAATATATCCTCGCCTGCGATGTACGAATTTTTATCCGTATGAACGAAAACGCGTTCGGTAATCCGATTTTCTGCGTTTAGCGAAAGGCAGAAAAATAATAATAGAATAGAAATTGGGTATAATATTTTCGTTTTCATAATCTTTTAAAATCTAATGTTGTACATTACAAACGGTATCGGCACTGCAAAAATCGAGAGTTTGTATCCTCTGATTTCGCCTTCCTCAGCAACGAAAAAGATAGAATGTGCGTTTCGTCTGCCTGTTACGTTGTACACGCCGAAAGAAAGCGAACTGTGCGTGAGCATAGTCAGTCGGTGGCGCGGTTGTATGTTGAACGATAAATCCATTCGGAAATAATCGGGAACTCGGTACGAATTTCTTTCGGTATAAAAAATTTGCGGTATGCCTAATGTCGGATTGTAAAATTGTCCGGCAGGAATGGTTATCGGTCGTCCTGTGCCGTAATCTACATTGAGCGAAAGGCTGTATCGGCGCGTAAATGCAAAATTTCCTGTCAGGTTGAACATATGCGGTCGGTCGTAATCTGCCGCGTACCAATTCCCATTATTGATTGGCTGAGCGATTAACTCGTCGCTTTGCCTCAAAAATGTGCGCGAAAAGGTATAACTTGTCCAGCCGGTCAGTCGCCCGACATCGCGCCTGAGCGAAAATTCCACGCCATAAGCACGTCCTTCGGTGCTGATTACATCGGTTTCGATATGATGATTCATCAAAATTCTTGCTCCGCCGCGATAATCCAAATAATCGCGCATTTCTCTGTAATACAATTCCATCGAAGCCGACCATACTCTGTTGGGCGTATCGAAATACAAACCTGTTGCCGCTTGCCAGCCTCTTTGCGGACGAACGTTGGCATCGCTCAATTTCCAAGTATCGGTCGGCGACATAATTACGGTGTTCGATAATTTGTGAATATGCTGACGCATCGTGTTAAGTCCGCCTTTTACCGAAAGATTATCAGTCAGCATATAGCGAGCCGACAGACGGAATTCGGGTCCAAAATAAGTGTGAACAATTCCGCCCGGTCGCACCGTAACAGTGTCGATAATCGTTGATAAATACGGAAGCATATCGGGATTGTAGCGGAAAAAAGTGCGCGGTCCTAAGGCATTAAACATAGTGAAACGAATTCCCGCCGTTGCCGAAAGTCTAGGATTGATAGTCCATTCGTTTTCCAAATAAAGTGCTGTTTCCAATGCGCGTTCTTTTTGTAAGCGGTCGAGTTCTATCAACGAATTTTCGCCTACCGGTTCAAAATTTCCAGGTGCAACTTCGTAAAGAATGGATTGAAGTCCGAAATTTATTCGGTGGTCGCCAAGGTCGTAGTGAAAATCGGCGCGCGCAAAAATCTGATTAATATCAAACGAAAGTCTGTACGCCGCCGCTTCGTTCATCGTATCGGTGTTTGAAAAATCGTAGCGGTCATAACCTGCCGAAAAATTACCGAGCAACATATAGTTAAACACGCGTCGCCAACGAGCCGATGCATTCAAGTTGCTGTATGTAAAATGCTGATTTTCACTGAACGAAAAATTATTTCGACTGTGATAACCGTAAACATTAAAGTGATTTCTTTCGTCAATTCGATGGCTGAAAACCATTCCCATATCGTAAAATCCGGCTCGTCCGCCGTGAAAATCGCTTCTTTCGGGCAATAATCCCAATAGCCAATCCGAATAAGTCGTTCGTCCGCTGACCAAAAGCGAAGTTCTTTCTCTGATAATCGGAATTTCGAGCGTCAAATTGCTGGTTATCAATCCTAAACCTGCCGTTCCTCTAAACGTTTCTTTGTTTGCTTCCCTGCCTGTAATATCCAAAACAGACGAAATTCTACCTCCGAATTTTGCGGGAACACTGCTTTTGAACAATTCGGCTTCGGTAATCATATCGGCATTGAACGCCGAAAAAAGCCCGAAAAGATGATTTGGATTGAAAATTGTTCCGTTATTGAGCAAAATCAAGTTTTGGTCGGTCGCGCCACCTCGCACATTGAAACCTGTTGAAGCCTCGCCGACGGTTGTTACGCCGGGAAGCGATTGAAGTACGCGCAATAAATCCACTTCGCCAAATGCGGAAGGAATATTTCGCAATCCTTCCATTTGGATTCTTTCTGTGCCGAGTTGCACGTTTCGCACATTATCCAATCGCTGAGCAGTAACGGTCAGTTCGTCCAGGTGAAGTCTGTCTTCTATCAATTCGATATTTAAAACGCCATCCTCAAAAAGCATCAATTGACGGCGCGAATCTTGAATATTCATTCCGCTGATATCCAGCTGAACGCGTCCCGACGGCAATCGGATACTGTAATTTCCGTGAATATCGGTAATTGCGCCCGCAAACGGCTCGCGCAAAACGAGATTAACGCCAATCAACGGTTCGCGCGTTCGCGAGTCGATTACTTGTCCGCGCAAAGTTACTTCATTCGGAACATTGCGTCGGTGCGGGTCGCCGACGGAATAGATTAAGTTTTCCGAAAAAGCAAAACTCGTTGCTCCGATTCGTTCTATTTGTATTCTATTTTCAACAGGCACATCTTGTACTTGTGTTTTTCCTGCCAGCAAAGGCGAAAATTGCGTGTTCAACTCTGCACCTCGCAAAACAAAAAGCCGATTGCCTCGAACAGAAACATTGTACGGAGTTTCGGCAAGCGCATTTCTCAATAATTCCAACGGTTCGGCGTTTCTGTCTTGAACAAAAACCAAAAAAGAACTATCTATTTCTGCAAAAACACGGTACGAACTGTTGGCTTCTACAAAAGAAAACAAAGTTTCGATGCTGATGCTGTCTTGCTGAATTTGCTGAGCATTTACTTTTGAAAATAAAATGCACGGGAAAATAAAAATACAGAGTAATGTTAATCGTTTCATTTTCATTGGTGGCTGTTTGTTAAATTGGCAGTATTTATTAATTCCTCGCAGTAAGCGGCTAATCGGGTGAAACTTTCGGCGCGATTTTGCTGTCCGAAATTCAAGCGATTTCTACTCGAAAAATTATTGATTTCTCTTCGATATTGAGGAAACAATTGAGTAAACGAACGTCTGTTTCTTACTGTTTGGTATTGGTCGTCGTTGTGGCGTAAGAAAAATCTCACTTCGCGGCTGAAACTAAGCACAACACGTGCTTGGTCTAAATCTCTCCGACGGATAAACCTTTCTTTGCTGAATAATTGAATATTTTCGCCTTCCATCAATAGCATATAAAAACCTTCGTCCAATCCGCTGTTTCTCGGCGGAGTGAGCCACACAAAAGTGCGTCCGTGAATATAAACTCTGTTCACATTTTGCGAATGAATCGCAATCGGGTGTTGCCGTCCCGGCGGAAGTACAACCAACTGCTGGCGATGCAAATCCAAACGCGCTTGCAGGCTCGGATAATAATTGCCTCGAAACACAATCGTTGCTTCTGTAAATTCGGAGTTCATAAAGTACGGAAAATTTCTATACATCGATGGATGATACATTCGTTCAATCCGTCCGTTGAATATATCGGCGTGATTATCCGCTTGATTTAAATAATTGCTGATAGAAACATTTTGCGCATTGACATAAGTATGGGTGAGAATTGTCAAGCAGAGGAGTTTGATTTTAAGTAGTTTTATTAACATCGTATTTTTGTTGTTTTATACATTTACAAAGATATTGTTTTGATTTTTTATACACAAGTTTTTTTATATTTTATCGTGCTAGCGGTTGCGTTGGTGGTGCCATAGGCGGACACAACCCCAAAGCCGGCTCATAAAAAATATTCGGCATAAAATACGGTCTTTCCGGCACTCCGCCCATTGCTCTGCAATCCCAACAATCGGCAGGCAACCACCAAGCCTCAGCAGGAGTGAGACCAAACAAATGACAACTGTTGTTACGCTCCCGACACCAATCCAAAATAGGCCATCTCACATTACCGCGAGTAAGGAATATTCTCTGTCGACTGGTATTTTTTACAGTATTCACATATCCCATAACTCGCCTTTGCGGATTGGTAATACTACGAATATTCCCAAGTACTTCGGCAGGTTGAGGCGTGAATATTCCGCCCATTTCCTCGTTTTGTATTTTCATATTTTGATGAAACTCGAAAGCACCTTGACTGATAGCTGTTTGAGTTACAGTAAAACCGTAATTGAAAAAGAAACGGTCGCCTTCTGGTTCTATTCGGAGGATTTGTCGGTCGATGATGCTGTTTTCGGTCAAGGCTTCTGTTGTACCAAGTTCAAAACCTGTGTTTCTCCTCCAACATTGACTAAAAGGTGGATTAGAGAACCACGTTCTAACTTCCCAATCCTCAGCATAATGCCATAGAAAAAATTTGGCTTCATCGGTTTCATCGTGTGTAGAAATGTAGAAATAAATTGCACCGAGTGATTCGTATTGTCGCCAGCGAACATTTACTTCGGGCGTGCGAAGTGGTCGTGAAAGTGCTGATTCAAAAATATCGCCGTTATGCTCTATCCGAATGCCGTATCGCACATTTGCATCCAATTCGCCTATCCAAATTTGGTATTTGCCTCTGCCTAAACTTATTGCCGGCTCGCTTACATTTCTGTTGCTGTCGATAATCTGCAAAACGGCATCATTCACGAAGGTTTCATCGGGAATGCCAACCACATTCAAGGGAAAACTTTGCGTGATATGAAAAATTGCATCTGTATTTCCAACAATATTTCCATCGACAAAAAGCATTGGTTGATGATTAGTTAATGTTACGAAATATTCTGTGATACAGCTCGAAAGCGATAGTATGAGGACAAATAATGCAGGTAATGTTTTTTTCACGCTTTGTAAAATTTTGTTCAATAATTTAGTGCGTGCAAATATAATTACAAAAAATGGATTTCAGATTTAGAAAACTGTTAAAATTCAAACATTTCACTCTTTTACAATTAAAATACTCAATTCGTACAGCAAATATAATGGAGCAAAAACCACCATCAGCGTAAATGGGTCGCCCGAAGGTGTGATAAAAGCCGCAAGCACAAGCAAAACCATTATTGCGTGCCGGCGATATTTTCTGAAAAACGATTTTGTTACCACTCCGAGTTTCGACAGCAGCCAAGCCAAGAGCGGAAGTTCAAAAACAATTCCCATTACAAATATGAGTGTCAAAAAATTGCCAATGTATGAATGAAGCGCAATCTGGTTTGTGATGGCTTCGCTCAACTGATATTCGGTAAGAAAGCGGAAAGTAAGCGGAAATACAAAAATATATCCAACCGCGCATCCGACAAAGAACATCACTGTTCCGAACGTGAACGCCCAACCAACACTTTTTTTCTCCTCTTTGTAAAGTGCAGGACTGACAAATTTCCACATCTGAAATATCAAATAAGGAAACGTAAGTACAAACGCAAACCAAAACGAAGTGCTGAGATGCGTCATAAGTTGCGAAGCAACGTGTATGTTAATTATATCGACATGATAATCATCGTTGCAGAAATCGGGTAAAAGGAAAGAATCGCCGCTTACTTTGCAAAACAGGCGATACAGAAAAAAATCGGAAGTGGTGGGTGCTAAAACAAATCTGTCGAACAGATAAGGCATAAAAATAAAAGAAAGAACCATAAACACCAACAACGCTACCGCCACGCGAAACAACACCCAGCGCAGCTCTTCAAGATGTTCCCAAAAGGTCATTTCTTTTTCAGCCATAAATTTAATGTGCAAATATGCAAATGTGATTAATGTGCAAATTCAAAAATTAACGAATTAGCATATTTGCACATTAAAAAACTAGCACATTATTCTTCAATATCTTTTTTTATCTCATCCTCAACTTCTTTCATACCTTCTTTGAAACTTTTTATTCCTTTTCCGATACCTTTCATTAGTTCAGGAATTTTTTTTCCGCCAAAAAGAAGCAAAAAAACCAAAGCTATGATAGGAATTTCCCATCCTCGAAGATTTCCCAAAAACAATAGTGTGTCCATAAATAAGTTGGTTTTATATAAAGATGCAAAGGTAATTAAAAAACTGAAAAACTGAAATTTTTTCTTGTTTAGAATGAAACTAAATAATTTTTGAAAATTTTTCGCGTTTTCTTGTTTAGAATCAATCTAAATAACTATCTTTGCACCCGAAGTAATAAAAGGATTTTTAAAATATACGATAACTATAATAAAATGAGAAAATTAATCACAGCAATCTTATTTACAGCAAGTGCGATAGTCGCGCAAGCACACAGAACAACCGACGCCAATGTTCACGGACACGTAGTAAACATCGCAACACAGGAGCATATTCCGCGTGCAACCATTACAGTAAAAGGAACAACAATTGGCGTCATTGCCGATAATTCGGGACACTTTCGTATCAATAATTTGCCGGTTGGAACGATTACACTCGTTGCTTCGTTTGTCGGATTTGAATCGGAAGAGATTGAAATCATTACCGAATTGGGCAGAACGGTAGAAGCCAATTTTTATTTGGAGGAAAGTGCGTTTGCATTAGACCAAATAGTGGTTTCTGCCAGCCGTCGCGGAACGAGTAGGAGAGAAGCCGTTTCGCCTGTGAATACGCTCACGCCTTTTGTGTTTGAAGCTACTAATTCGGTACTTTTGGGCGAAGGACTTAATTTTATACCCGGATTGCGGATGGAAAATAATTGTACGGGATGCGGATTTCCTCAACTGCGAATTAATGGTTTGGATGGTGCTTACACGCAGATTTTGATAGACGGTCGCCCGATAAACAGCGCACTGGCTTCGGTTTACGTATTAGACCAAATTCCTGCCAATATGATTGAGCGCGTGGAAGTGGTGCGCGGCGGACTTTCGGCTTTATACGGCGCGAGTGCGATAGGCGGAACGGTCAATATCATTACGCGCGAAGCGCAGAGAAATTCGGCTTCGGTAAGCAATGTTACTAACTTGATTAACGGAAATACACCCGATATTATGACCAATCTCAATGCTTCTATCGTTTCGGACAATAACCGAGCAGGTGTTACGCTTTTTGCTTCGGCTCGCCAGCGTTCGGCACTCGATTATGATGGCGATGGTTTTGCCGAATTGGGAAAAATAAATTTGAGAAATCTTGGTTTTAGAGGATTTTACCGTACAGGCTACAACAGCCGGCTTACGTTCAATTATCACGTGACTGAGGAATCTCGCAGAGGCGGACAAATGACCGACAGCATCGGACAAAATATGTTCGTTCGTCCGCCTTATGAATCGTACGTTGCCGAACGAACCGACCATTTAATTCATTCGGGTGCATTTACTTACGATGTTTTTTTCAACGAAGGAAAACACGCTTTGCAAGTTTACGGCTCGGTACAGCACGTTGACAGACAAAGTTATTTCGGAGCAGGACAAGATATGAGTGCTTTTGGATTCACGCAAGATTTTTCGCTTGTTTCGGGCAGTCAATATACGCTCAGAATGGACAGACTTTGGTTTATGCCGTCAACTTTTGTCGGCGGGATGGAATTTTCGCACAACACGCTGAACGACCAAATGGCTGGTTACAATCGCTTTCTCGACCAAACAGTGAATATTTATTCGCTTTTTGCTCAAAATGAGTGGAGCAACCGAACGGCAAGCATTTTGGTAAGTGCGCGAATGGACAAACACAGTATGATAGACCGACCGATTGTTGTTCCGCGCATCGGCGGTCGGTACACGCCGTTTCCTTGGTTGATACTTCGTGGAAGTTTTGCGAGTGGTTATCGCGGTCCGCAGGCATTTGACGAGGATTTGCACGTTGCCGCTGTTGGCGGAAATGTGGTATTGCCTCAAATAGCTGACGACCTTCAACCGGAAAGGTCGCACAGTTTGATGCTTTCGACTGAATTTACCCACTTTTTTGGTGGAGGAATGTTTTCATTCTTAGCAGAAGGTTTTTATACCACGTTGAATAATGTGTTTGTTATCGAGGACAGAGGTAGAGATGATGCCGGTAATTTGCTTCTCGAACGCACAAACGGCGATGGAGCAGTTGTTGCCGGTGTGAACTTGGAAGCGAATTTTGTTGCTGGGAGAAATTTTCAAATTAATTCGGGATTTACCATACAAACAGCCAAGTACCGCGAACCGGAGGAGTGGAGCAGTAACGTTGAACCGCAACGCAGAATGTTTCGCGCACCGAACAATTACGGTTTTTTCACGGTAATTTATTCGCCCATTCGACAGTTAGACCTTTCGTTGTCGGGTATTTATACCGGAAGTATGCTTGTACAGCATTTTGGTGCTTACAGAGAAGATGATTTAGGCAATATCACAGAAGTAATAAGAGCGGACAGAGAATTGGTGACTCCTTCTTTCTTTGACCTTGGTTTCAGAGCAGCATACAATTTCAATCTCGCAGATAATGTAAGATTACAACTGAACGCAGGAGTT
>Ga0123355_10021891_pt1 | contig 10242 bp, 3 predicted proteins | sample TergutEmb28metaG_3_FD_89872 | JGI IMG/M metagenome (GOLD analysis project Ga0123355, IMG submission 89872) | Embiratermes neotenicus P1 segment gut microbial communities from Petit-Saut dam, French Guiana - Emb289 P1 | ecosystem: Host-associated > Arthropoda: Insects > Digestive system > Gut ... | reverse complement strand
CCGGAATTATTTTTTGAATTTTCGCGCACCCTGTATATAAAATGTGAATAATACAGGAACCAAATATGTTAGATTTATGAAACAAACTGCATTTTGAAAAGGAAAAAGCGGAGAGTATATACCATGTTTAAAATATTAAGTGCCTATATTTGTTGAATAAATATATAAAATGCAACGTTTAGAGGTTAGCGGTGCGGTACGACAACTATAGTCGTCGTTAGGCGTTAAAGGGTTAAATAATCTGGTAATAAACTACGAAGAATGTTTTATGGTTAAGAGTTATTTATTCCTGTTTTGCTACTTAAAACGCTTAGATTCCCTGAGATTAGTACATGCGAAACGACTGATGAGCTGTGTTGGGTTATAACCGTTTTTCACGTTTTGTAAAAGTTCTGGTAAATTTCCCCCTCTAAATGCCATGAAGACCTATGGAGAACTGGAAGTACAAACCCACTTATTCTTACCCTTGACACTAGATGTGGTTTAGTGGCCCTCTGCATGCTCTAACGTATTTGGTAAAAAAAAAATAAAACTAACACCAGAAGCTCTCCCGCTCTCGTAAATTTTAGTTCTAACAATCAATTATAACAACAAGGCGAATGTTACTTTTTGTCCCTGAAGCGACGTATGATAAATTGATTCAACTTTTAATAAGGTAATTTTTTTTTAGAACTGAAGAGCGGCGTTGCAAAAATGTTCACTTGGTGTGCAGTTTTGACAGCGATTAAAAGCTTAGCCATGAATGCAAAGCTTTTTATGAAGTGTTGTTATAAATGTTCCCACAAATTTTATATGAAACAAAATACTGCGACGGTGACAAAATTTGCATTTATAATAAAGTTAATGTTGACAAAACGTGCTACCAAATAATAATAATAAAAATAATAATAATAAAACTATCCCCAACAACAAACCAGACATTATAATCCGTGATAATGAAAAGAGAACATGTATGTTAATAGATGTTGCAATCTCAGGAGACAGAAATGTGATTAAAAAAGAAGCCAAGATTCTAAAATATAAAGACCTTACAATAGAAATACAGCGCATGTGGAATGTAAAAACAAAGGTGATACCAGTAAAAATAGGGGCGACTGGGACTATTTCAAAGTCGTTCAGAAAATATGCGAGCAACATACCAGGAAAACATGAAGTCAAGGACTTACAGAAAACAGCCATATTGGGCACTGCACACATACTTTGGAAAGTACTAATATAAAAATGCAATAGATTCAACACTGAAACTAACGACATAAGCACCATGAATAGTAACAACAGAATAGCTGCAACACTGTATTCCCTAGGGACATAGTTTGTCTCAGGAATATAAGTATAAATACCCTGCACAAAGGAGATGATTGTGATGATGATAATCGTAACATGGGCTACATGATTTGCAGTCCTGACCAAATACTACTAAGACTGATCAAATTGAGGAGGACCAGATGGATAGAACATGTGGCGCGTATGGGACAGAGAAGAAATGCAAACAGGAATTTGTTGAAGAAACCTGAAGGAAAGAGGCCTCTTGAAGACCTAGGCGTAGGTGGGAAAAATATTACGATAAACTTTCAAGGAACGAGATGGCCCAAGATGTACTGGATTCGTCTGGTTCCGGGTAAGGACACGTGGTGGAAACCGTACTGAACCATTTGGTTCCATGAAATACCTTGCTGAGGAAATGTTAGGTTCTGAAGAAGGACTCTCTTCTATAGAGTCAGTACTTGTGACACACAATTTCAAGTTATACAAGCGTTTGAAATCCGCGTAGAATATAATCCGACGATAAGTGTGGAAAGTGTTCTGCACGACTGCCTAACCTAGGGGTTAGGCCGCAGCGTACTGTGACTAGAATAGCTAAAGCTGTTATCTAAATTTGGTGTTAAAAAGGCGTGGTTTTAGGGCCCGAAATCTGTATAACGAGACTCAGTTTATAAGATGAGCGTACAGAAGCTGCTAATATCATCTAGTTCATTCCACCCCCTGTGTTAACGCGAAGCGTAATCAGCACTTCCAAACTTTCAAAACCGCAGTAGCAAGGCGTCACACATCAGCAGTTCACCGTTACAGGTTTAAAGGAACAAAGAAGAACTGCAACAGTGTTTCGTCACCTGATTCACATAGAAACTTTGTCTGAACTTAACCCCGAATTTTATTTGTCTAGAACACATTGTCACACATCATGGCAGAACAGCGAATTACACTTTTACAAAACGGAGCTTGTCTGACATCTTTTATACCTGATAATTTCTCGCCATCAGTTTATGTAACATAACCCCCCCACCACCACCACCACCACCACCACCACCATCATGGACGTAACTTCGCGCCACCTACAAAAGAAATGTCCATCAGTCTCATGCTACAAATCGGGGCTGCCAAAATTTAACCCACAGGAGGGCCAAATAATTCGTTACGAACTCAATCTAGGGCCGCACGTGTACGTACTTACACCCAAAAGTGGGCGGGAGGGGATGTGGGGAATTGAATAAACTAGAAGGCCGTTTTGCACAAACAGTAAGTTACGCTAAACGTACGATTGCATGACAAAGTAGTAAAGCCGTACTAAACTAAGTAAAACAGAAAGAGCGATTCGTTTACTGTGTACTGTCTTAAACGTAATTAGTTACGTCATTACACACTTTCTCTGCTAGTAAATTTCCCACGTTATTTTCTGTAGACCCAATATATTAGCGTACACCATTTACTTACCAATTAAATGCACATTTCTTAAATTAGTACGCATACTAAATGCGCCTCTCCAGCACATTACGGTACATGTGCACCATCTTCAGGGAGAACATAATGTCAGTCCTTACATTATCCCTGATGGCGGTACACATGTAGAGAAACACGCTGGAGAAGTTCATTTAATGTTTATACTAATTTAAGAATGTGCATCTAATTGGTAAATAAACGGGGTCTGGAGATAAAAATGAACGGAATGAACTTTAAAACGAAACAATTATATTATAGTTGTCAAATTGAATTACTGAAAATATTTAGGTGACCGAGGGACCAGATACCTCTCTCGAGGGCAGTATGTGGCCTGTGGACTGCATGTTGGGCAGCCCTGATTCAAATAATAACTAACGAAAGATCCTGTTGCTCATATTTTTCGCTTCCAGATAGAGGTAGTTCCATGCTTTAGGTGGTTCATCCCAGTTGCGTTCTCAGTATCCGAATAAATCCAACATATAGTACGTCAAGCACACGTTCTTAATAAGTTTAGAGCTACATGTTTCGGTTAAAGTAAAAAACCATCATCAGGCTGCGCATAAACATGTAGATGATTTTTATACTTATTAAAAATACACGTTGAGTTCGACGGAGCCCGTGTGTGTTATATTCTGAGATACAGAGTGCTTTAATTTATGAGCCATTGTGTGTTATATTCTGAGATCCAGAATGCTTTCATTTCTGAACCGATGTGTGTTATATTCTGATATCCAGGATGCTTTAATTTCTGAGCCGGTGTGTGTTATATTCTGAAATCCAGATTGCCTTCATTTCTGAGCCGGTTTGTGTTACATTCTGAGATCCAGAGTACTTTCTTTTCTTATGCTGTGTTCTCGAACTAACAAAAATATAAAAATTAAAACTATTTACTTGGGAAACATTAGTAACCTTGGCGACTTGGAGCGCGGGATTTGTCTAGGCTTTTATTGAATGTTGACTATCCGTATGATAAAATTCATTTAAGTATATTCAAATATCTTTCAGCGGCCAAAGAGCAAGCAAATCAGGGAGTTCCACGTGCTTGCGAGACATTTGATTCTACTCCCCATTAGGAAATGGGCCACAGCTCGACGTTGTCCCCTTCCGACTTTGGCAGATTACTTTTAGATAGCTTTGAGATAACTTTGAGATAGCTTTAAGATAATTTTGAGATAGCTTCGAGATAGCATTGAGATAGCTTTGAGATAACTTTGAGATAGCTTTAAGATAGTTTTGAGATAGCTTCGAGATAGCTTCGAGATAGCATTTAGACAGCTTTGAGATAGCTTTCCCTCTAACTATTCATAACATTTGTCCTATCTCACTCGCCACAAAATTCTGTACGATTTATGATACCTCTAAATAACCCACGACTACTCTTCGAAAACTAACACACTAATATTACAGACATAGAAGAAATTTCTTGAAGGGGGTAAAAAATGGATGAAATTTTACCTGCGGCAACTCAAGTAGGAGTAGGGTCACATATTTAATTTTATGAATATCTAGATCATTCGCTTCTTGGTGTACGCCATTTAAATCTCGCTAAAATTTCTTGCTATTTTAAAGGGCAAATCTTATCTATCTAGTTTCTTTCAATACTGTCCTCATATGCTAATGTATTGTGTTTTCAATACAGTTTAATCTTTTGAAAGAATCGTAAGCACACTTCGCTGGAAGGTACAAACGTTTTTCACACCGACCAACATAAATATCCGGGAAAAGCCGAGGTTTCAATTGACGAAGATCTCGCCATAAGTTTTTGTGCGAATCATCTATGTAGTTTTCTTTTTTTCGCACTTGGTCTAAGCACGAACGCTCTAAAGTGTTCTTTAAATATGGTGCTTTACTTCCTTTGTCTTGAGCGTCTTGCATAAAATATCCGCTACAACTCTGATATTCCTGCGATTTACATGCTGTTAGTGAAGCAGAATGTTGTGGAATCAAGGCGACAGTCGTAGAATGACTGATGGTAAAGACAGGGACAAAGACTTGGTGCCGCGAGGTGTGTAAAGTCAAAATTGATCTCAGCGGACTTACTGCGGTCTTTCAACGTTTTGAATCTTCGTCTCAGCAAACGTGATGATTCAAGACACAACGCTTCCGACTCGCAACACTAAACCCTTCACTTCACGCCGTAGTCCGTACACTGAGTTTTCTAAGATAATAATAAGTTCTTACCTCGAGGCAACATCAGCAAACTCTACATCATTTTGAAATTCAGAGGAACGTGTATCATGACGTATTCTTATAATAAAACCAAGGAGATGCACCTATTTCTTAAATTTATTTTTGGAATAGAACTCTACATGTTTCGGACAGGTTTTCTGTCCATCATCAGGAGTCTAGTACTGTATACACAGCAATAGGTCTATGTCACGCAGGTTATGCTGACTGCTTGCTAGCAAGCAGTCAGCATAACCTGCGTGACATAGACCTATTGCTGTGTATACAGTACTAGACTCCTGATGATGGACAGAAAACCTGTCCGAAACATGTAGAGTTCTATTCCAAAAATAAATTTAAGAAATAGGTGCATCTCCTTGGTTTTATTATAAGAATACGTCATGATACACGTTCCTCTGAATTTCAAAATGATGTAGAGTTTGCTGATGTTGCCTCGAGGTAAGAACTTATTATTATCTTAGAAAACTCAGTGTACGGACTACGGCGTGAAGTGAAGGGTTTAGTGTTGCGAGTCGGAAGCGTTGTGTCTTGAATCATCACGTTTGCTGAGACGAAGATTCAAAACGTTGAAAGACCGCAGTAAGTCCGCTGAGATCAATTTTGACTTTACACACCTCGCGGCACCAAGTCTTTGTCCCTGTCTTTACCATCAGTCATTCTACGACTGTCGCCTTGATTCCACAACATTCTGCTTCACTAACAGCATGTAAATCGCAGGAATATCAGAGTTGTAGCGGATATTTTATGCAAGACGCTCAAGACAAAGGAAGTAAAGCACCATATTTAAAGAACACTTTAGAGCGTTCGTGCTTAGACCAAGTGCGAAAAAAAGAAAACTACATAGATGATTCGCACAAAAACTTATGGCGAGATCTTCGTCAATTGAAACCTCGGCTTTTCCCGGATATTTATGTTGGTCGGTGTGAAAAACGTTTGTACCTTCCAGCGAAGTGTGCTTACGATTCTTTCAAAAGATTAAACTGTATTGAAAACACAATACATTAGCATATGAGGACAGTATTGAAAGAAACTAGATAGATAAGATTTGCCCTTTAAAATAGCAAGAAATTTTAGCGAGATTTAAATGGCGTACACCAAGAAGCGAATGATCTAGATATTCATAAAATTAAATATGTGACCCTACTCCTACTTGAGTTGCCGCAGGTAAAATTTCATCCATTTTTTACCCCCTTCAAGAAATTTCTTCTATGTCTGTAATATTAGTGTGTTAGTTTTCGAAGAGTAGTCGTGGGTTATTTAGAGGTATCATAAATCGTACAGAATTTTGTGGCGAGTGAGATAGGACAAATGTTATGAATAGTTAGAGGGAAAGCTATCTCAAAGCTGTCTAAATGCTATCTCGAAGCTATCTCGAAGCTATCTCAAAACTATCTTAAAGCTATCTCAAAGTTATCTCAAAGCTATCTCAATGCTATCTCGAAGCTATCTCAAAATTATCTTAAAGCTATCTCAAAGTTATCTCAAAGCTATCTAAAAGTAATCTGCCAAAGTCGGAAGGGGACAACGTCGAGCTGTGGCCCATTTCCTAATGGGGAGTAGAATCAAATGTCTCGCAAGCACGTGGAACTCCCTGATTTGCTTGCTCTTTGGCCGCTGAAAGATATTTGAATATACTTAAATGAATTTTATCATACGGATAGTCAACATTCAATAAAAGCCTAGACAAATCCCGCGCTCCAAGTCGCCAAGGTTACTAATGTTTCCCAAGTAAATAGTTTTAATTTTTATATTTTTGTTAGTTCGAGAACACAGCATAAGAAAAGAAAGTACTCTGGATCTCAGAATGTAACACAAACCGGCTCAGAAATGAAGGCAATCTGGATTTCAGAATATAACACACACCGGCTCAGAAATTAAAGCATCCTGGATATCAGAATATAACACACATCGGTTCAGAAATGAAAGCATTCTGGATCTCAGAATATAACACACAATGGCTCATAAATTAAAGCACTCTGTATCTCAGAATATAACACACACGGGCTCCGTCGAACTCAACGTGTATTTTTAATAAGTATAAAAATCATCTACATGTTTATGCGCAGCCTGATGATGGTTTTTTACTTTAACCGAAACATGTAGCTCTAAACTTATTAAGAACGTGTGCTTGACGTACTATATGTTGGATTTATTCGGATACTGAGAACGCAACTGGGATGAACCACCTAAAGCATGGAACTACCTCTATCTGGAAGCGAAAAATATGAGCAACAGGATCTTTCGTTAGTTATTATTTGAATCAGGGCTGCCCAACATGCAGTCCACAGGCCACATACTGCCCTCGAGAGAGGTATCTGGTCCCTCGGTCACCTAAATATTTTCAGTAATTCAATTTGACAACTATAATATAATTGTTTCGTTTTAAAGTTCATTCCGTTCATTTTTATCTCCAGACCCCGTTTATTTACCAATTAGATGCACATTCTTAAATTAGTATAAACATTAAATGAACTTCTCCAGCGTGTTTCTCTACATGTGTACCGCCATCAGGGATAATGTAAGGACTGACATTATGTTCTCCCTGAAGATGGTGCACATGTACCGTAATGTGCTGGAGAGGCGCATTTAGTATGCGTACTAATTTAAGAAATGTGCATTTAATTGGTAAGTAAATGGTGTACGCTAATATATTGGGTCTACAGAAAATAACGTGGGAAATTTACTAGCAGAGAAAGTGTGTAATGACGTAACTAATTACGTTTAAGACAGTACACAGTAAACGAATCGCTCTTTCTGTTTTACTTAGTTTAGTACGGCTTTACTACTTTGTCATGCAATCGTACGTTTAGCGTAACTTACTGTTTGTGCAAAACGGCCTTCTAGTTTATTCAATTCCCCACATCCCCTCCCGCCCACTTTTGGGTGTAAGTACGTACACGTGCGGCCCTAGATTGAGTTCGTAACGAATTATTTGGCCCTCCTGTGGGTTAAATTTTGGCAGCCCCGATTTGTAGCATGAGACTGATGGACATTTCTTTTGTAGGTGGCGCGAAGTTACGTCCATGATGGTGGTGGTGGTGGTGGTGGTGGTGGTGGGGGGGTTATGTTACATAAACTGATGGCGAGAAATTATCAGGTATAAAAGATGTCAGACAAGCTCCGTTTTGTAAAAGTGTAATTCGCTGTTCTGCCATGATGTGTGACAATGTGTTCTAGACAAATAAAATTCGGGGTTAAGTTCAGACAAAGTTTCTATGTGAATCAGGTGACGAAACACTGTTGCAGTTCTTCTTTGTTCCTTTAAACCTGTAACGGTGAACTGCTGATGTGTGACGCCTTGCTACTGCGGTTTTGAAAGTTTGGAAGTGCTGATTACGCTTCGCGTTAACACAGGGGGTGGAATGAACTAGATGATATTAGCAGCTTCTGTACGCTCATCTTATAAACTGAGTCTCGTTATACAGATTTCGGGCCCTAAAACCACGCCTTTTTAACACCAAATTTAGATAACAGCTTTAGCTATTCTAGTCACAGTACGCTGCGGCCTAACCCCTAGGTTAGGCAGTCGTGCAGAACACTTTCCACACTTATCGTCGGATTATATTCTACGCGGATTTCAAACGCTTGTATAACTTGAAATTGTGTGTCACAAGTACTGACTCTATAGAAGAGAGTCCTTCTTCAGAACCTAACATTTCCTCAGCAAGGTATTTCATGGAACCAAATGGTTCAGTACGGTTTCCACCACGTGTCCTTACCCGGAACCAGACGAATCCAGTACATCTTGGGCCATCTCGTTCCTTGAAAGTTTATCGTAATATTTTTCCCACCTACGCCTAGGTCTTCAAGAGGCCTCTTTCCTTCAGGTTTCTTCAACAAATTCCTGTTTGCATTTCTTCTCTGTCCCATACGCGCCACATGTTCTATCCATCTGGTCCTCCTCAATTTGATCAGTCTTAGTAGTATTTGGTCAGGACTGCAAATCATGTAGCCCATGTTACGATTATCATCATCACAATCATCTCCTTTGTGCAGGGTATTTATACTTATATTCCTGAGACAAACTATGTCCCTAGGGAATACAGTGTTGCAGCTATTCTGTTGTTACTATTCATGGTGCTTATGTCGTTAGTTTCAGTGTTGAATCTATTGCATTTTTATATTAGTACTTTCCAAAGTATGTGTGCAGTGCCCAATATGGCTGTTTTCTGTAAGTCCTTGACTTCATGTTTTCCTGGTATGTTGCTCGCATATTTTCTGAACGACTTTGAAATAGTCCCAGTCGCCCCTATTTTTACTGGTATCACCTTTGTTTTTACATTCCACATGCGCTGTATTTCTATTGTAAGGTCTTTATATTTTAGAATCTTGGCTTCTTTTTTAATCACATTTCTGTCTCCTGAGATTGCAACATCTATTAACATACATGTTCTCTTTTCATTATCACGGATTATAATGTCTGGTTTGTTGTTGGGGATAGTTTTATTATTATTATTTTTATTATTATTATTTGGTAGCACGTTTTGTCAACATTAACTTTATTATAAATGCAAATTTTGTCACCGTCGCAGTATTTTGTTTCATATAAAATTTGTGGGAACATTTATAACAACACTTCATAAAAAGCTTTGCATTCATGGCTAAGCTTTTAATCGCTGTCAAAACTGCACACCAAGTGAACATTTTTGCAACGCCGCTCTTCAGTTCTAAAAAAAAATTACCTTATTAAAAGTTGAATCAATTTATCATACGTCGCTTCAGGGACAAAAAGTAACATTCGCCTTGTTGTTATAATTGATTGTTAGAACTAAAATTTACGAGAGCGGGAGAGCTTCTGGTGTTAGTTTTATTTTTTTTTTACCAAATACGTTAGAGCATGCAGAGGGCCACTAAACCACATCTAGTGTCAAGGGTAAGAATAAGTGGGTTTGTACTTCCAGTTCTCCATAGGTCTTCATGGCATTTAGAGGGGGAAATTTACCAGAACTTTTACAAAACGTGAAAAACGGTTATAACCCAACACAGCTCATCAGTCGTTTCGCATGTACTAATCTCAGGGAATCTAAGCGTTTTAAGTAGCAAAACAGGAATAAATAACTCTTAACCATAAAACATTCTTCGTAGTTTATTACCAGATTATTTAACCCTTTAACGCCTAACGACGACTATAGTTGTCGTACCGCACCGCTAACCTCTAAACGTTGCATTTTATATATTTATTCAACAAATATAGGCACTTAATATTTTAAACATGGTATATACTCTCCGCTTTTTCCTTTTCAAAATGCAGTTTGTTTCATAAATCTAACATATTTGGTTCCTGTATTATTCACATTTTATATACAGGGTGCGCGAAAATTCAAAAAATAATTCCGG
>Ga0123355_10021890_pt1 | contig 10242 bp, 3 predicted proteins | sample TergutEmb28metaG_3_FD_89872 | JGI IMG/M metagenome (GOLD analysis project Ga0123355, IMG submission 89872) | Embiratermes neotenicus P1 segment gut microbial communities from Petit-Saut dam, French Guiana - Emb289 P1 | ecosystem: Host-associated > Arthropoda: Insects > Digestive system > Gut ... | reverse complement strand
GTGTGTGTGTGTGTGTGTGAATTTTGTAACGTGTGTGTGTGTGTGTGTGTGTGAATTTTGTAACGTGTGTGTGTGTGTGTGTATATATGTATAGGTTTTGTAAAGTGTTGGTGTTTTGGTAATATGTACACTGAACCCTGACTGAGGTTTTTTCGTGCTATTTCCTCGGTTGTAAGGCAAATGCCAGGGTAAAACTCGCAAAGACGGGGCATGGCCCGCACTCTTCCAAATTAGTTGTTATTTGTGTTGTTCTGTTGTTATCTGTGTTGTTCTATGTATTGTTTGTGTGTAAATGTGTACTGTACTACTGCCACCGTGTGACAACCCAATTGCAATTAACAAATACATCATATCATATTCATTTATGTCAGACAGAGATACGTCTGTCACTGATTAAGTACATAGCTATTATGTTACTGAACTTTAGTTGTGACATTCTTCAACATAAAGTAACTTATTATGAATATTGCAAGAATTAGTCATGCTTAATTTACGACCTTCATATTAAATCTATTTCTCGCAGTATGCATGTGAATGTATACATTCACCTCCAACTTGCGAAACTTTGACAATCTGACCTGTACTGAACAAAGTAATCGTACACAAAAGCTAGAGCTGAAATTCTGTCGTTGTTTTGTCCCTATGTAACAAGTTATTTTATAGTGACAGATACATATGTCAGGTGGCAATTACTGTCGAAAACAATCTTATCTTTCCAAGCTGCAGATAGGCAAATATTTTTCCATCGGCACTGTGGAATATATTTGCAGAAAACCTGTTATCTGTAGGTGGCAACAACACATGTTCTGTAACGCTTTCTTTAAAATAATTTACAAGATTATAATGCGTAGATTTAGTGAGTTTACGTTATTCCTTGAGGGCCATAACGTGTGAAAGTAAATGAAGGAAATGGTTACCTGTGATAATCATAGACGGAAATAGATATTTTTAAAATTCACAGCTTATATCTTATTTCAACAAGATTCATATAAATGTGAATTAAAAGGACGTTAATGACTTTTAAAGAGTAATTTAGTTGTAATAATACTAATTTGCTCTCAGAACCTACATGCATTACATTAAAATTGGACATTTGTTTCTTCTACAGGACGGAGACTTCCGTACGCAACAGAAAATGATCAAATATTAGTTGGATTTGTGTTGTTAGGCGATGCATGTTTACGTGAAGTATCGGCACGAAAAAGGGGTAGTTCGGACAGTCTTATGTAATGGGAAGATATTATTAAAACTGGTTTATGGGGAATTTGCACTGAGGGAAATCAGGATAACCAACTCTCGGCTGAAAAAGACACCAAAGTGCTCCAGCAAATGAAGCAGTAAGGCTAACATCTTACCACTACTTTCGGTGTGTTTTCTGGGACTATGCATGTGGCCGTCCTTCAGCAAATATAATATATACGGTACGTTCCCTACATGGCGATCACCTAATCCAAGAGTCTTTATCCTGAGAAGAAAAGAGGACAACAAAGGATATTAGAAAAGCCCGACAACAAACACCCCGCTCTGGAGCTGTTTTCACTCACATACTAAAAAAAAAGGAACATCATGTATTTATGTTTGTTTTTGTTGTATTGTGTGATATTATCCCACAAAAGTGCAAATGTTTTGTTATTCTGTTTCATATTTTAAAGTGGATGAAAACGAATTTCCAAATAATGCACATGACATGCTTTTATATGAAACGCTGTACTCGAAATGATAAAAGCGATATTTTTTTGACTGAAACAACTAATTAAAAAAGTAAACTTTTCAGCCAAACGGAATTAACAGATGATTTTTATAAGCTAAGGCAACCTTTTAATCTAACGGAATTGGACAGTTTCAACATCGAAAGCATTTTCATCAAGTAGGTACCGGCTGCAACAAAATGCCACTGCACAGACCGCGCAGAAGGATGTCCTGTGAGACTGAAACAGTTTCGTAGCGCCAGTTCCTCGCAACGAGCACCACGCATCATCATTCTATCATAATTCTGGCTCCTAACTTGAGTAATAAGCAGTGTTTCGTTTCAGGAAGTTTCTGGTTCAAACCCGGAGTTCGGCTATCCTGGCATTTGCATACGTTTTCCCGTAATCTTACCCAATCCCTCCAACAACATCTGGCACAGCATTAAATCAGGCTGCGAGCGCTTTCTTCCATATCCTTTCCAAATCACTATTCAATAATATTCTGCCACTTGGCATTGAATCGTAGGTTCTACACTACTGACGGCACCGTTAAGAATACCACACATACAGAATGGGAACATCAGCGGGCATGTAACTCGTAAACCAATATCATATATATATATATATATATATATATATAAATAACTGGATTGGTCACTTTTGCCTAGAAACTGCCTTCTACAACAGGTTATTGAAGGAATGATAAAAGGGGGATAGAAGTGACAGGAAGACGAGGAAGAAGACGTAGGAAGCTACTGAATTTTCTTAAGGAAAGGAGAGGTTACTTTCATTTGAAGAAGCAATCTCTAGATCGCACTCTGTGGAGAGCTCGCTTTGGAAGAGGCTTTGGGCCTGTCGTAAGACAGACTACTAAAGAATATATGTATATATATGTACACACATATATATATATATATATATACACAAACGCGCGCGCTTGTGTGTGTGTGTGTATGTGTGTGTGTCGTTGCAACCCTCTTCTTGTCCATACACCATCTTCCCCTGGTATCGATTTGGACTCGGCCAAATGTCGGATAACCTTCCTGCGTCACGTGTACCGCAGAACACGCCGTTAATTAACACACTAGAGCAAGAAAAAAAAACTCTTATTGCGTGGTCTGAAGACTTCTGACAAATATTTAGTTTCAGTACTGGAAAGTTCGCTGATTCCGGTTGCCGTGCGGACTAAAACGTGGGCCTGCGACCGCTCGCTTGCTGGGATTGCGGCGGGGGCATGGATGACTGTCTGTTGTGAGTGTTGTGTGTTGTCAGGTAGAGGTCTCTGCGACGGGCTGATCACACGTCCAGAGGAGTCCTACCAAGTGTGGTGTGTATGAGGGTGATCGTGAAGCCTCGATGAGGCGCTGGCCCACTAGAGGCTGCAGTGCCATGAAAAAACAACGGAAATTTTCTTTCGACGTTCTTCAATACGCAAATAAAACATAGACTATTATGTACTTACATAATTAAGACGCACATCGTACTCGTGTCTACTGCTGAACCACTTCTAAGTATTGTTACAAGAATTAGTCTTACGTAAAACACCACAAAGACTAGTGACATTTCTTCCTATTTGAAAGTTAATAAGAAACACGCCTTCCAACACACACAATTTCTCCTCCAGGCGCAGACCAACTAATAAACATCATATTATTTTATATATCTACGTATTAGGTAGGTTTTCGTCCTTTTTTATAGGCCATGAAGGCCCTTAGGGTGAGTAGAAGTATAGCTCTACTCTTTCTAGGACCTCGGCACTAGATGGGGTGGGGGGTCAGCCCCATGCCTCGGCCGCCTCTAACCCAGGGAAAGACCCCGTACCTATTGTACAGGAGGCTGGGTGGGCCCCAGGGCCGGTCTAGACTGGCGGAAAATCTCGTACCCACTGGTATTCGATCCCGGACCGTCCAGCCCGTAGTCAGTCGCTATACCAACTGAGCTACCCGGCCCGCTATCTACGTATTATAATGTATCAAACTCTTGTCCTTGGTTGACCAGCAGTCTTCTTAGGAAATAAGTAGTGTCACTGAGTATAACTGACCCCCACCTTTCATCGAATCTGAATATTCATTACCATGTTGAAAAGAGCCCATCATTCGCCCATTTGGCAGACTACGTCCCGAAATCTGTAATTTGTTTGTCTATATGTCTGATAACCAATAGCATCAAAAATAAAACTGCGTTTACAAATAACCATTTAATCTCTCACAAAGCTCCCAAATTTTCCATTCCATTTCAGTAAACCAACATTAAATTTCAAAATTACGAACCTTTCAAACAACAAATAATGTTATGCCGGGGGAAGAAATCTGAAAATTATATTTATTTCAGTAACTAGCCGATCCCAGTAGCCGCGCGTTCTAAGGCGTAGGTCTGTGGCCTCTCGCCTGCTGAGATCGTGGGTTCGAATCCCACACGGGGCATGGATGTCTGTGTGTTGTGAATGTTTGTTGTCAGGTAGAGGTCTGTGCGACGGGATGATCACTCGTCCAGAGGAGTCCTACCGACTGTGGTGCGTCGTTGTGTGTGATCTAGAAACTTCAAGAATGAGGAGGCCATGGACTGCTTTGGACTGCAGCGCCACAGGGGGAAAAACTCTAATTAATTAAAGATTCATATGACATAATATGTGATTGCTGATCTCGATTCTGGCTGCCAATATGATATACTGCTAGGGAAGACTGTGTTCATTGATGCATTATATAAGATGCCTGATTTGTAAGCCACAACCGGGTTATTTTTAGAGACGATGACACTTTACTAGATGACGCTGATTCCCGAAAACAATTCCCGAAACAGTCAAGATGTGCCTGTGCTTCGGTCGGCATTGCAGCGTCACACTTACCAATATATATCAAGCTGTCTCTTCATAACTTCTCAAATTCATAGCGAGAATATTCAGTGAAACTGTATTAGGATAGGAAGCAGCCAAGAGATACCTATACTTTCGTCGGAACAGCAGCTCGTACTTTGCGATACACTCCATCAAGCTGTCCCTTACTAACCCAATACATGAATTAGGTATTCAGCGAAACTGTATCACGATATGAAGCCGTTATGAGGTGCCTACAGTTCGGTCGATACTGCAGCACAGCACTCTACCGATAGCTTCTATGAAGCTGCCTCGAAAGAACCTTTAAAAATCATGGTGTGACTGTTCAGTGAAATAATGTGTTCGCAGTTTTCCTCGAGGGCTACCATGTACATGAACGGTTCAACTGACGGGCAGTCTACATATTTGAAAATTAGAGGGACTGTATTATATTTTACACCTCTACAGTACTCCTCGGTACTCAATGTTTAGAATGTAATAATGTATATGACTTATTTTTACAACTCCGTAATCAGGCTTCGCTTTAAAATAATAGTCACCTGCAATATTACACAAAATTTTGTTTCTAAGTACCGGAGGACCGTTCCACCTCCACCTTCAGTGCGACTGAATTAGGTTCAGATTGCTCTTAAAGCAACTTAATTCGTTCAGTATCCTAAACTGCGCAGTAAACCAGAACAACACCCGACGTGACAGAGTGAAAAAAAAAAATCATTTCATGTTATTTTTCTCAGTCAGAAATTTCCCCAAATCATTTATTGTATCTTTATCGTTGCACCGTGCAGTTTGTAGTTTATTTAAGTAACACACCAACAAATGCACATATATAGTCTTTAATAATCTAAAATGTACATTAAAACACCTAATACGCTCACATGTTTCGATAATACGATCATCCGCAGGGAGCATACTTTATTTCCTGCCTAAGTTACAGTTTAAAACACTTAGTGATTTACTTCGTTATATTAATTTGGTGCTGCGGCAGCATGTTTGTAAGTAAAATAAGTTTAGTAAATAGATTGTTAAGGCAATATAGCAATAATTGAATGTAGTAAAAATTTACATTTATTATATATTATCATTTTCAGCGAATTTTGTTTATGACATTTGCCAGTAACCAGTAATAACTATTCTTACATTTCAAGCAGTTTCCTTGCTTACTTTTGAGAGAATTTATGTGTTGTTCTTCAACATGTTTACATTCCCTCTCACACAAAGTAACTAACGACCTAAAGAAGTACATCTACCCGATCCGGGACATTAAACTCCGGCACATGGACCTTCTACTATATACGACTATTCAACTTCTTTCCATATAATTTATCGACTAGTATGCATTAGGTCAGGCGACCTTATGCTGTTACTCGTAAACTGATAAGAAGATAGTATATAATTTGTCGTATATCGGGCAACTTATCTCTTTCGTGAACCGAGTCATTAACAAAATGTTATTAATTACTAGGCCTATTGCTGTGCCCAAGTTTATTAACGGTGTCATGTTTCCAGAGGACTCTTAATGGTATCTTACTATGCTATCTCGTGGTTACGTACCACAAAGTCCTGTGATCTTCGGTAATAAACTGTTCATGACGGAGACAAAGCTGACTTTACTGGGCGTGGCTTAATTGCAGTATAACATGGCACTCTGTATAATTTTAATTTATTTAATGACACTTTCAATAATTCACACTAAATAGCATCGAGTGATGAAGTGATGAATAAATGATGCGTTCAAAAATTGCCGAATGGTGATGTCGTGGTATAGTTTAGGGTACTATTCTGATTGGACTGATGAAACCACGAGAATTGTCAGTCGGTATGTCCGGTACACGAACTCAAGATTTGAATCCTTGACTTTTCGAGTGCCGAGCAGTGCCAGCATTGGCCGATCCTTCAAACTATCCAGTTAATTATTGTTATATTGGTGCTTTTTGTAAATAGTATATTGCTTGCCGTAGCTTACCCTCTTCCCATACCCTCCCTCGACAACCCTGTATCTCCCACGAACTCAAATGCCAGTGTGATTAGAATCTCCATGCATAAATTTATTTGCGGTGGTATGTAACCTCTATGCCTTGCAGTAACAGCCTTGGGGCTGCAGGTCACCACACACAGGCGATCATGTGGTTTGTTTGCTGAGTGCTGACACAGTCTGCCTCACACTCGCACCCTCCTGTTGGCGGTATTTTTAGGTTCGGGAAAGAGGGCAACTGTGTAATAGCAGAGGTTCACACAGGCAAAAAATACGGAGAAGAATATGAGAGGAAAGAAACGTAGGTAGGAGGAAAGGGAGCAAATTAAAACATGTGAAACCGAGGATGGAAACCAGGCAGAACTAAAGAACAGCTAAGGGTAAATAATGATTCGTAGCTTGTTTCTTAACTACCTGCTTGGATCAGAGTCATTTGTGGAAAGCTAACAATCGATACACTATATAGCTTTTAAGCAAACGGCAGGTTTATTACCGCGTTTGCAAGAGTCTACCGCTGGTTGCTATTTCAGTATCAGATTATTCCCAGTTCACAAATAATATACTGACTATTTAATCCGTAAGGAATGGGTCCAAAAATTTTCCAAACCTCTAGAAGCCACGTCCAAATTCTAGGCGCCAGAAGGGTGACATGAATCAAATCCCATAGTGAGAACCCACAATTCTGGAATGTCCTGTGAACCTCGCTCTCATCCGGCTCTGAGCTCATACACGCTTCTGTGCGTAAGGAAGAAACTGCAAAAATTAAGCTGACAATATTAGACGCCACGGTATTAAATTCAGTCGTCCGTGATAGGCGCATTCCTGCTCTAAGAGTCGTCTGAATATCAAATTGATATTCAAACTAAGCCTAATGTCCGAACTAGTCTCTCGTCTTCATGATTTCTCATCAAATTATACCCTGCGTAACATCCCTGGACACACTTTCAGAAAACCGCCAAACTCACAACCCCGTTTGACTGCCTGCGACTGATTATGCGATATATTTGTAACAACCCTCCCTATCTGAATGCTATTACCTCCTTGACTGGTATTTATAATTTTCAGGCGAGATATTCGCTCTGTGTTCAATAACCAACAGAACGTTAGACTGTGAAATTGTATACATATTCTATTGGCTATTACCTCCATCCGCACCCGGATAATAAATGAGTAAGTGGCGAACTTCAGGCTCCTTTGGACAATAAAATGCAGACGTAACAGGAAGTTGCTGTGAACCCTGGCGCTACATGACCAGAGTGATTAGCTCTAAGCCACAGTTACTTCTGTCCCGAGGGAAATAGCGATGCACGACGCATGGAGACCGGGCACGAGGCTAATTGATTTGGATTGTAACGGTGAAAAGAAGATCCCCTACACTCTGAGACTATTGGTGAGGCAGACACATGTCCTTAGGCAGGGGTATTTATAATCATCATCTCCGCTATGAGATTTACTTGATTACAATATTTGAGGTTTTTTAAATGACAGTGAAGATACACAGTCCGGTGTCCTGAATTGTAACGCCACCTGGTTTGGAATATGGGTAACAAATTTCGGAGCGACATACTGCCTCCATGTTCAATGTAGGAAATGGAGGCAGGATGGTCTCACAAAAGTCTCTTACCCACCTATCAGACTACACGGTGCAAGAACATCCGCAAACAAATACGAATGTAACCATATTAATGCGCATATGATATGCTTTAGGTTACGTACAGGCGCTCTCGCGAAGTTACAAGAAGCGTTTATTAGCTTTACCATGTCTGTCAGTCATTCAGGCAGTCAGTAGTTCTGTCTGTCCATCAGTCAGTCACTCAGTCAGCCAGTCAGTCAGTCAGTAAGTCAGTCAGTCAGTCAATCAGTCAGTAAGTCAGTCGGACAGTCAGTAAGCCAGTCAGTTAGTCAGTAAGTCAGTCATTCTCTCTGTCTGTCCTCATGGAACACAATGGCTCCAGCTGGATATATTTTCATAAAATTTTATATTGGCGAATGCTTCTACCATCTTGCTTATAATCAAGGCTGTTTATAACTGGTCAAAGACAAAGTCAGGTTATATGAAAATCCCAGTCTATGAATTTTTCTAGGGTTGAGAAAATTTTCAAATTAACGTTACAGAGACAATCAAAACATGATTTTGTTTCCTATATATTTGTTCTCGAAAATCATGTCCTCTAAGTGACAACTACAAGAAATGCAGCAGAGTGTGACAGAAAGCAGACTACCTGCCATAATGAGATGCATTAAAATGTGACTTTCATGCTGGGTAATTAATGTCAGAATACAAACGCAATACTCACTTAATGCTTATTAAAATGACAAGTTCCCTTTGATCTAACAAAATAAGTAGTGCGGCCAGACTTAAGGGCACTTGTCATTATGATATTCAGCTGCGCTGGGCGGTACACAGCAGACCACCAGCAAAGGAATAGTTCTTTGTTTCAGTGCAATGTTTAGAATAAATACTCGTATGTGGAGTACGAGTTATATGGAGCAAAACTCATTTTAAGAACTGTATTTGAAACACGCACGACTACGTTTCTTGCTGATGTTCACTGTGAATGCGGAAATAATTGAGTGGTGAGTGTGTACGCTCTGGTTCATACATAAATAATGTGAACAAATCTGTTCCAAATATTTGGCTGGTCAAAGCTAATTAATTTGTATTATTAAATTAAAAAAGATATAATTTTGTACATGAACTGGTTGATGTTTCTTAAAAATTGTACACTGGTTACAAACTGTAATTAACTCTTATATTTGCACTTGTTGTATGCTGAAAATTGCAATACACTATGTTATAATATCTGCACCGTAAATGCACCCGATGTACGTTTCATTAATACGGTTCCCTGGTGAAACCTGTACTTATTTAAGATGGATTCCCCCTGTGAAGAATCATGCCGTCACGTCTGAAAAGGCGTGGAGTTTATACACGTATAAATGAAAACTACACTTATTACGATAGCTTCCTGGTGGAAGGCTACGCGTTCACGTCAGAATGAGCGTGGAGCAGGGACAGTACTCTTATTTGTATGGCTCTCCTTTGTTTGGAGACATGCCGCTCACACATGTGGTCAGTGTGGAGTAGGGAATCTAACTGAGCTCGCCTAGTGAAGCGACGCCACTCGCATGCAGTCCTAGCGTAAGTACAAAGAAATGAACTGGTCTGAACTGGATAAACCATCACACGACCAGGTGTTTTCTCTAACCGTCTCGTGACGATTGCATCATCACCCTACGCCTTGAAAATGCCAAGCAGGCGTAAGAAATTGCACTTATTACGATGGAACACTATGCAACAATTGCGAAATTAAAATACTGCACAAATTAACACAAAAATTTGTCCCTAGCGTGAACAGAGTGTGTAATTTTACTAACTGTCTTGATATTGCTAGGAAATGGAAAGAAATTATTCAATTTGGCCGGAATTATTAAATTTCTAGTTTGAAAAGTGAGGTGACAGATTGATAAATGAACAGATTTATAGACAGATAGATAGGTGGATGGATAGATAGAGATAGGCAGTTAGAAAAATAGAGAGACAGATAGATATATTGACGGACAGACAGACAGACAGACGGACAGACGGACAGACAGACGGACAGACAGACAGATAGACAGATAGGCAGATAGATAGATAGATAAATAGATAGATAGATAGATAGATAGATAGATAGATAGATAGATAGATAGATAGATAGATAGATAGATAGATAGATAGATAGATAGATAGATAGATAGATAGATAG
>Ga0123355_10021889_pt1 | contig 10242 bp, 7 predicted proteins | sample TergutEmb28metaG_3_FD_89872 | JGI IMG/M metagenome (GOLD analysis project Ga0123355, IMG submission 89872) | Embiratermes neotenicus P1 segment gut microbial communities from Petit-Saut dam, French Guiana - Emb289 P1 | ecosystem: Host-associated > Arthropoda: Insects > Digestive system > Gut ... | reverse complement strand
CCCCCCCCCCCAGTTTTTCCCGCTTATATTATTCTGGCGGCACTGTCATATGACGCGACAGGTCACTGCACAGTGGCTCACATGTTATCGTTCTGTTACACATCAGTTACATATACATACAAAATGGTATTCTCTGCTCTTCGGCTATCGAGTTCCATGCAAATCCCTTACAAATAGTATGTATATTTAGTACAAGCCTGTCGAAACTTTTCCGCTATATGCAACAGTAACAACCACTGGCACAATAAACTATCTGCGCTGTCAAGCTTGTCATGAACACAAAGTGCACACACGAGCAGCCCTTTCTAAAACCATCTCCTTCCCTTATCATTGGCACTTCTGACATGTTCTGAAATAACATTTCGATTCTACATAGTTTGAAGCAAACACACGAACGACGTGAGATATCTATCTAGGGTACAGAATTCTGTAACCATTGTCCGCGACTTGAAATTAAGAGAACGGAACCACCCATGCATATGCAGGCCAATCACTGTGCAGCTGAAGTTACCCTGACGTCGCAAAACTGCGAACAGGTAGCGCAGCGTCAATAAGTACGAAGCTATGAATCAGGGATACACACACTTTCCAAAAAATCTAAAAGCCACCTCGAAATTCTAGGCGCTAGAAGGGTGACATGAAGTTCCATGCTGAGGACCCACACATATCAGGTACTACGGTACAAAGTTTAGTAGCCTTGGGGACCTAGCGCCCGGGATTTGTGTACCCCCGCTATATTCGTATATACGAGTAGTAAGTCTCACGAATGAACGCGAGACAAAAATAAAGACATAGCAACAGTTAGTAAATCCTTTTAAAATGTGGCGAAGTTCATATGCTTGGGAAGGACAGGAATACAGCAAAATGTACTCACCAAGAAACAAGAAACACGTTAAATTCTGGTAACGCCATACACCATTCGTTTCAAAATCCTCTGCCTTGCCATCTGGCATCTAAAACTGTAATTTTACTTGCTCGAACTAATGTACAGTGTGTGTACTCGCCTAACACAACTATATTTATTGGTAGAATATAAAGTATTTTCTACATAAGGTACAACTACATGTTTCGGCGCCTGATAATGGCCATCTTCAGGTTGTACATGAAATATTTATTAAGCAGTTCCATAAAATATACATGGGTTTTTATATGGGGTAGGGAGGGGGTAAAGTGGGCACGAGATATCGTACCTGTCGGAAAGGTTGGGCGGTGCGAGTTACATGAGGGCTATATCTAAGCTTATTATAGTTAAATCTACCATAGATTTAACTATAATAAGCTTAGACAGCTTGGTAACAGCACGGAACCCTCGTGTAACTCACACCGCCCAACCTTTCCGACAGATACGAGATCTCGTGCCCACTTTAACCCCTCCCTTTCCCATATAAACAACCCATGTATGTTTTGTATAACTGCTTAATAAGTATTTCATGTAAACCTGAAGATGGCCATAACCAAGCGCCAAAACATGTAGTTGTACACTACCTTATGTAGAACATACTTTATATTCTACCAATAAATATAGTTGTGTTAGACGAGTACACACACTCTACATTAGTTATTTCATAAAACACAATGGGGATGACGAACCTCATGATTCCTTGTTCAGTGCGGGTATGTGACTTGGTCTCTGACATTAAGGGTATGTGTGAAAAGGTGTTGAGGGAAATATGGTGGGGCAATAGCACGTGACGATTTTCAGATCGCTGTTTTAATGAATTCGGTTTAATGTAAGAAATACAAAAAATTGCAGTGTATCAGCAGTAAAATACCATTTAATATTCCCCTCTTATTTCTCAATCATTAATAACTGCACATAATATGCCCCCGACGTTGCAGTACGTTAATTACAGTTGAATTCAAGTATTACCGCGTTAAGGGACGAAATGGCACGTCAGAGTCGAAATTAGAGCAACTGATTAACGTCTGCTCCAAAGTTACGTTTCATTTCCGATCACAATTACAGGAGCGTACTGCATGCCAGGAACATCGTGTACGAGATGTGATTTTAAAAAATAAAAAGCATCCAGTTTTTCCCTTCTTATATTAAATCCGATTCATCAGGACAGCTATCTGGAAAATCGTCACATTCTATTGCGGCACCCTGGGAGAGATTACAGATAGGCTGCAGAAAACTGCAAGAGGAGCCAAATCATTTGCAGTGATACCCAAACACTGCAACGGACAACTGAATGACAACGACACGAATAGATAGAGTAGCAAACACGGGAAAGACGAGAAACGCATTAAGAGTTTCGCTCGGTGAAATGAAACATAGGAGTCCACTTGGAAGATCCATGCCTAGATGTGCCAACAGTGTTAAAATGTCCACTGAAGATTCGGGTGGTTGTGGATAGGTTTCATTGGGCTCAGGACAAAGGGAATTCTTGTAACCACGACAGTAAACTTTGGTGCGCATTAAATGGGCGGGGGGGGTTCATAAATACCTGAGTTACTATTAGAACTCAAGAGTGGACTTTTGACTTTTGTTTCAATGTACTGTATATACGCTCTGAGTGTTGATATCTGTGACATTATATAATTTAAACGTAGTTATAATTTATCATGGAGGAGATACAGCTGTCCGACACACGCCACGAAGGCACAAAGGAGGAGAAGAGGCATAGCTCCACTCATTCACAACCTCGTTAGATCGTCGACGAGGTCATGATCCGGCCGCAATGCCCCTGGGACAGAACACCGAAACTCACTGAAGCGGAGGCTCGGTGGGCCCTAGATCTGGTCTAGACGTGTTTGAAGATGAGAAAATCTCCGAGCGGGAATGGAACTCAGGTTCGTCCAGCCCTGAGCTATTCCGTAGAATTTATCAAATAATTCCAAGATTCTTATTTCAGTCACAAGACGGATAGCTTATGCAGATTCATTTTCACCCCGTACACAGAATGAATGCGAATAAAAAGCCAAGCAAGCGAGGTCGCACGCAGAGCAATGCACTTGTAAAATACACAACTGAGTACCGTGAGAAAAAGTAGATTGTTTCGGAGAACAAAGATTTGACAATAAAACTGTTTTATATAACTACTCACAACACCATCACATACACATGCCAATTTCTTTATTTACTTGTGGGAATGGCTCCCATATTCGTATGCTTCTTCAAGCAACTTTCCGTTTTCAAATGCCGTAACAATGAACAATTTCTTCAGATTTCAATAACAATACTGAAGACTTAAGCAAGATTACTCTCAGCAGCTGTTCCTGTCCATGCTATGAAGGCATACAGTAGGAGCAGTGATACAGCTCTACTCATGCTTAACCTCGGCACTAGATGGAGATATGTGGCCAAATCACGCCCGGCCGTAAACCCCGCTATATTAAATAGGTGGCTAGGTTGGTCCCAAAGGCGACGTGGACGGGTTGGGGAAGATAAAATCTCTTGTCTATGCCAGCGTTCGAACCCCAGTCCAGCCAGCCCGTAGGTAGTGACTATACCCACAGCGCTACCACGACTCCTGTAAGGCAGAGCGTAGCATTAAAAACTGTCACCAATGTTCCGAACGAGGGGCAAAGAACCCCTGAAACGCTGGTAACCATCTGAGAGATAGAACTATCGTTTATTTTCTTTGGATATTTTCCGTAGTAACCCCCCCTCCAAGGCCAATATTGGGATAGGCAAAATTAAACCATCACAGTTTGTTTCCATGTACTCTGCAATTCGATATCATCCCAGTCAGACATGCATTTGCAGAAATTAGGTATGTTGCACAGGGCTTATTTACGCACTGTTTAAAAAGGTAGGGGAAAGTCGCCTATTATGGAGAGGTTTTTTTTTTAAAATTGCTGTGGGCCGGGTAGCTAGTCGGTATAGGGACTGACTACGTGCTGGACGGTCTGGGATCGAATCACGGTGGGAACGAGATTTTCCCCCCGTCCAGACAGGCCCTGGGCCCACCCAGCTTCCTGTAAAATGGGTACCGGGTCTTTCCCGGGGGTTAAATGCGGCCGGGGCATGCTGCCGACCACTCACTCCCTTCTAGTGCTGCGGTCATGGAAGAGTAGAGCTATACCTCTACCCATCCTCTGGGCCACACTGGGCCTGTAACGGGAACATTATACTTTTTTTTAAACTGCTATTAAACTTAGGAAAAAGTTGTAAAACTTTTCAAAACACAAGAATAACTTCATTTGTTGTATGAAGAGACAGTTGTTACATAAACATCGTAAATTAGGAAAAGAAAAACGTGTGTAATATTAGTTTCCTTAAAAGCCTCATATCCCATAATTAGGCGCACACGTCTTCCTAATTTGGGGAGGTCAATAATTTACATAGGCATCACAAAGAATAGTTACAGAATTCAAAAAATTGCAAATACAAAGGATACAAACTAAGAACAAAACAGTGTTTATCCCGGAAATGTCTCACAAAAATCTTACTTCATACCTGCACACAGTGTGTGTGTGTGTGTGTGTGTGCCCATCTGAAATATTTCGCACATCGTATCCACTATTCCCCTTTGCGGTCTTCAGAGACGCAACCAGCACAGTACACACAATCAGCGTCTTGTTCCTCTTCTTCAGTTGAATCGTTAGCGAAAGGAACAGCTAGGTCAGTGTTCAAATCTTATAAGCGTCAGATGGAGTCGGATCCCGGCAAACCCACTCTTCCGTCTTTTTGAAGGATCAAGAACAGCATTAGACACAAGCCGATTGGTTTTGGATTTAGTGGCATGTTTGAAATTCTTTTTCTGAGTTGCCCCAACAATTTTTTGTAAGGTGAATTCGTTATTTTCTTTGCTGTTCCACCACGAGTATTTGGCTGTAGGTTCAGACTTGGCATAGGACTGATATCTGATGCTCAAGAGACCTTCAGCAGAAGTTAACGGCGAAAAATAAACAGTACTGAATGATGGCTGATCGTTGGTATTCACCAATCCAGGATGGTTCACAGGATCAACATCTGTGTGCTCTGAGGCTAGAGGGAAATCGTGTGATCTGAAGATGTTCGTGTCACAAGGAAAGAGGCCTGTCCCCGGAAGCCTTAAGCCGCTATCTCGCCTGTTGCAGCTTGTAGTGATTAGGGTATGAAATTACCAGACACACACAATACACACACACACAATTATACGTGCATGCGGCACTATTTCTCCGCGTACGTACAATGTCTGCAGCCGGCCGCTTGGTTGCTGCGGCACCGAATCGCAGCACACACTAACACTACTTTGCAGTTGCCACGTCACTTGCACTCCGTCTCAGTGTTTGTAAGACTGCGGTGTATGGACGACATACTATCCTGGCTAGTTGGGTGGGCTAGCCAGTGGCGTCCACCACAAGCTCGCTGTATGCATTGCCGAATTGTTCGCCAATTTGGTAGACGGTGACGACTCGCACTATGTTTGAAGTTGTTGTTTTTCAATTTCTTGGCAGTTTTAAGGGACCCCATGAAATTTTACCCAAGCGTAGCATTTTGTGAATGATGTGAGGTGGGAGGCAAATGATGTCAACATGATTCTCAAGAGCTAAAGTAATGACCTCCAGGTTCCTTGTGTGTGAATAATGCCACGTCCGGTACTAGGATAGAAGGATCTTATTTTGTCGGCTTTGTACGTTTGATGGAATGAAGAACCCACTGGGTGAAAATCTCGTTCTGTATCCAACCAGAGAAATACGTATCACGCGTGGATTGATCCAGGCGTTGTGCCATTCATTAGTTCTTGTTTCATACATGTTCTTGGCAATACAAGTAACGAAGGAATGAAGTGTCCAGTAGGACTCATACAGTTGACTCTAACAAGAGATACCCGATCTGCGGACTGAACAGAAGATATCTGACGCCTTTCTGTCCTAATATTTTCGTGTGTTTGTGCTGTACAACAGTGATGCCGGTTTCGTCGCAATTTTAAAGTCTTACAGGTTTGTTCTGAATGTGTACATAGTGGGTTCGTAGATTAAAAAAAAAAAACGAGCTACTGATTCAGGAGTGAAACCCCTCGCTCTTGAGAGTGAAGACCTTCAGTGGTTGTAACTGAAATTACTTTATGACGACGTGGGAAATTTTTCAACCACTTCTTCCAGTCTTTTAATTTCTGTTGCAAAATTGGTTTTTAATTCCGTTTCTTACAGCAAGTTGGTAAGCGAGGTGCACAAAGTCTGCCACTGTCAAGCCCAAAAACTTTCTTCGTATCAAAAGACAGCACTCAATCAGGTCATTTTCTACTTCACAAGGAAGAACTTGCTTCCTACCCAATTTTGTTTTATTGCTTCACTTGAGCTTTTCACGGGTCTTTAACATAACGCTCTGGTGTTGTTTGTGGTACATTGAAAACTCTGGACCCTTTGCAGCTGCCCATTTCCTTGTCCCTCATGGCTTTAATAGGTGCCTCCATCCTTTCGGGGTCTCATTTTTTTACTTCGAGCCATCTGTAATATTATATAACCCAGAAGGAGTAATTCACAAGGTACTGACTTCCTAATATGGGGAGCCCCATATTAGGCTTTTCAGACCTCCCCATAATTGGCGAAAACAGATGCTCGCGAAAATGGGCGAATAAAACACAAGAACCTAAAACTGTACCTACGAAACACACCAAGGGTTTAAGACTACACTTAACAGAGAACTAAGCATAAAACTGATTTAGAAAAACAGCTTACCTTCAACGGCTCATGAGTCACAGTTTAGGGATAAGGAAACATTTCACAGCGCACCAAAACAAAGACACCCAGTCAGTACCGAAGTCTTGAAGAACTGACCGTTTATAATATGATTACAATTAATAACCTCATCTGCTTAATGATTTACATTCTTCAGGTCAGAGCGCAGAGCCTCCTGGTATGAAATAATGCATTTCCCCATATTAGGAAATCTCCCCATAATAGGCGACTTTCCCCTACGGGGAGCTTCTTAAGACGGGCAGTAGAAGGAAATGGGTGGCATTCCACGATCCCTACAACTGTGTCCTCGGTACCCAACGGACATCAAGCTGCTAAGCGCCATGGCCGTTCTGTATCCAGTGGCGAGGAGCAAAATCTGTCTCCGCCTCATACTGATCCAAAATTTCGCAGTACTCCCGCCCCTAGCCTAATCACTTCAGTAGCTGAACTACGCTGGCTGTTAAATTCATTCCTATCTAACAGAAGTAAATGCGATACGCAAAACTGCGAGGAGCACGTTCAGGAGAGAAGCAGAGATTTGCGACTGTGTGCAGCGGTGCTATACCGAGTGAACCAGACTGAATCACAGCCGCGAAATCACACAATGAAAATGAGTGTTTCCTGCCCATCTCTCGCGGTCCAACTACCGGTCGAAGCCTTTCACCAACACACATGAACAAAATGACAGGATACGTCGCAACCGCCTCCATAACAGAAGTGCTTTATATGTGTAAACAAACCGGAAGATCACAAATTTGCTACATGGAAACGTCGTTTACATGATGTAGACACCTGTAGCAAGCAATGTAAGGACAGAGTGACTAATTCCGGTACTTAACCTTCGCGAGATAAAGACATTCTTTTCAGATTCCACGAGTCCTTATTCCTTTGAACCCAAATTTAGTGTAAACAATCATATCGAGTCGAACTCAGTTATAACGTCACGAAAGGCACTGAATATTTTGTGTCGTTATAAACGAGTGTTGTTCTGAGTAGTGTACTGTTATGGTTAACAGCGAGGAAATAATTAGTATCACAGAATATCTGACGCAATATACGTGTGACAAACCGATGTCGTTATAACCGGGTTCCACTGTATATTAACACGGTAAGGTTTGTTGGCAACAACATAATCTAATGGACTACAGAAGGGTTCTTTTCTAGATACGTTACTTTTCTTGAAACCTTATGAACCGGTACTGACAGCAATCTCCTCACTTATTATCAATTTTCTCAAAAAACTGTTTTTAACAAAACCGGCTGACCTTAAGGACTGACAGTGCTGTCTCAAGGGAAAGCCATGGGAAGCTAACGCATTTCACTTACATCCCTTGACCTCTGCTTGAGACAGGACTGTCGATTTCAACGTTTTGTTTCTCACTTACAAGTACTAGGAAGCTTTGCGTTATTTACACGCTGCTTATGGTCCGCTGATCTCCGAAATACATTACCCAGCATTAGTAAGTACAAGTTTTAATGTTGATTAAGATTAATATGCCGTAAATTTTTGTTGATTACATATTTTACTGTTTCTACGTGCGAATTATACATACGGTACAACTATTATGTAACAATTCAGTTCCTACCTTACAGAAAACACTGTGATCGCATCACAAACGCTCCGTTTCGGGAAATAGGCAGTGTCTGTGGGACTCAACACATACATAAAATGTAAGGGCAAACTTTCTGAATGTCAAAGCAGACAGTATATACAGATGTCATTGTGCTACAAGGCTACACGTATTCTGTCCCGTCCCAACCTGGAATGCTGCCTCGAAGTTTCTTTAACCCAGACTGTGGTATCCCGGGTCGTGACGCCGCCCAGACTTGTACCTGGATGCCAAATTTGAGAACGAATATGTTACCTTCATTTTCAAGATCGAATAGGTTTATTGTAATGCCTAAAGGACCCCACTACTGCACTTGATCCGAGTCAGATGAATGCTATCCCCCCCCCCCCAATCCAGCCTGTCCCGGAAGTATTCTGCTCCCTTAAAATTGTCCACACAAAATGTCATATGCATTTCTCAACCTCTAACACCCTACATTCCCGCCACCCCATACTTCTTGATTTAATCACCCTAACAATATCGGGCGGAGAGGAGGAGTTATTAAGTCCCTCATTACACCAGCCTCTCCAACATGCTCTAATTCCTTCCCACTTGAATCAAGATATTCTCCTCAGCCCTGTTAAACCTTCAGCCCATTTTCTATTGTTATGGTGACACCAGGCATTCGCATAAAACATACCTCTACGCGTCTGTTATTTGCGTTTTCAAAAGTAAATGGGAAGACATGCTTGTGGTTTCCACAAACGTACAACCTGGACCACATTCTAGACAATAATCCGCTACGGGGCCTAACACAGTACGGCCAATCCAGTTCTCCAGTCTCCCGAAGAAGGAAAAAGCAAGAGTTACAGAATAGATGTATACTTTAAAAAAAGGATGTATGTCGAAAATATCCGTCAACAAGAAAGTTAGTCGTCACCTGCTAATTCTAAAAAAAAATGAGAGGAGCGTTATCCGTTGCGAGCGTGCAGTGCAGATTACCACAGTTTCATGCTTGGAGAACGGGGGCAGGAAAAAGGTAATAGTTTCCGAAGCTTTGCCCGTCCACTGTTCCTGTTATTACTCAGAACGGTATACATGATCGTACAGAGGGCTCAACAACAGCTCGTCGGTTTATCCGTAACGGTGTATAGTTAAGGCTCTGGTTTTGGGCGCGTCTGCAAAATTGCGAAAACTGCCTATTAGTTTCGTCATGTCTGTCCCCGTTTGACCGCCCGTCCGCGTGAAACATCTCGGCTCCCACTGGACGGATTTTTATGAAATTTGATGAGGACTTTTCGAAAAATTGCCCAGAAAATTCAAGTTGCATTCAAATCTGACATGAATAAAGGATATTTAACATGAGGACTAATGTGCATTTATGAAGGGATCTAGCTGAATTCTTCTCAGAATGAGAATTATTTCAAACAAAAATCATAGAGAAAGTCAAAACACAATTTTATGTCCAGTAACTTTATTCCGAAAATCGCGCCGTTTATGAGATAATATTCTACAGTCGGGCAGGCCACAGATGACAATACACGACGTCGCATGCGCCGCTTTGAATACTACGTAACTTAGGCTACAGCCACACACTCAAATATGTAATACTTATTACTCGTCCACGACAACAATGGATAAGCGAATGCGTCTCAATATTACATTACACTTTTCCACAAAAGCCAAGCAGTATACGACATGCTATACACATAATGTAAGGGGCTGTACATATGTTGGCAAGTCATGTGACGTTAAGTAGCCTGGTACACGCGAAATACATGACACGGTGTTGGCAGGCGCGATTTGCATTGTGTAGGAAACTATCCGGCGAGTAAAACTTTGTAAGGCTGGAGTACGAAGCCAATGTTTGTTCACCTCTGTTGCAACACCAGTCTCATCCTCGCAGCAGTGAGCGATCCTGACTCCAAATAGTAACTACGTCGTCACCTCCCTTTCTCGCCTCATCTACGAGGTCTGTTAGAAAAGTATCCGACCGTATTTTTTTATGCGAACACCTGATGGATTATAATCTAGCGCGCTTGCATGAGCCGACCTTGAACCTTAGTGCGCATGCGTGAATTTT
>Ga0123355_10021888_pt1 | contig 10242 bp, 6 predicted proteins | sample TergutEmb28metaG_3_FD_89872 | JGI IMG/M metagenome (GOLD analysis project Ga0123355, IMG submission 89872) | Embiratermes neotenicus P1 segment gut microbial communities from Petit-Saut dam, French Guiana - Emb289 P1 | ecosystem: Host-associated > Arthropoda: Insects > Digestive system > Gut ... | reverse complement strand
TTTCGATATCGTAACCGCGCTTACACGCGCCACGCTTAGACCTGCCCCGCCAAGACAGTCTCCCAGCCCAGGTACCGACCCTCGCGCGGTAGTCCTCCAGGTAACAGCCAATTGTCTACCCTTATTCAGGAGCTCACAGAAACGCGTCCGACCTCTAAGACACTCCACTCAAGTACGAACACTCCACTCAAGTATGAATAAATGACGAGCATGCGGTGCTAATTTTAGCCTGCACCACACGTTCTCCTGCATCAGATATCAAACAAATGCAGTTAATTAAAACAAGCAAGAACTCCGGACCTGGAATATCTGAAACCGTCAGCTGCAGCCGGTGTGCAGTTCCGCCATGGTGCTGAGCCCATGTCTGCTGTCTTGTAAGTGGAGGGCCGCTTGCGTCACTTCATTTGCCGAACAACGGCTCAATCAATCCACTAGATCATCTCAAACCATTGCTAATCCCCTCTAAGGGATCATAAAGTTTATTCCTAATGCTGATACACCCGAAACACAGAGGGAAATAATCACATTGTGTCGTTTTTCTAAAGGTTCGTAGTGGTTAAATTAAGAGCATTGTACTAATTGAAGCGGTTTATTAACATCGAAATATCTGAACGTATCACGCTGTATTGATTTTAGGAGAAGGGGAAGAAGCTTTGGTCTATTCTGGGTCAGTGCTGGAGGCATAGATAAGAATTATAATATTTGCAGTCGGCATGACAGCTGTCTCCTTCACGTTCAGAACCATGCACCTAGCGAAACTAAAAGAGAATCCTTACCGCTTGAGCCAACTGGCTAGAAGCCTCGAGATTCTTTTTCAGCAATCCGGAACTTTTGTCTTTAGCTGAATCTTACAAATGAGAGTTTGTTTGTTTTATGTCCTAATGTCAGTGGAGTACTGGGATTGTATGTGGGCCCGGTAGCTCAGTCGGTATAGCGACTGAGCTACCGGGCTAGACGGTCCGGGATCGAATCCCAGTGGAAACGAGATTTTCCGTCCACCCAGACCGGCCCTGGGGCCCACCCAGCCTCCTGCAATATTGGTACCAGTTCTTTCCCGGGGGTAAAGTACGACCGGGGCGTGCTGCTGACCACTCACCCCCTTCTAGTGCCGCGGTCATGGAAGAGTAGAGCTATCCCTCTACTCACCGTCTGGGCCAAACCGGGCCTGTAACGGTATCACTTTACCTATATCTTTTACTGGGAATTTATGTTGATCTGCACAGCATGGTCTCGCATATTCTTCTCAGTTTCAGTATAAATGTATGATGCCTGTCTGCAGCAATATAAAGGGTGAACTTGGGGATGTGTATTTGAATGAACTAATAGCCAATCGACGATTTAACATACACAGCATAAATTGTAGCTTTCATTGTTAAGGGTCTAGAGTAAGGATTAAGCGTCAAAAGTGAAATTTTGTGAAATTCTGATGTTTTGCTGACAGTGCATCTCGGTGTAATCTTAGCAACTGACCAACTTAATGCAAAAATACTTATTTTATAATGAGTTTATTATATATCTCTACATGTTTCGAGCACGTAGTGCTCATCACCAGGAGGTCAAAATTGTATTATACAGCATTTGGTATCGTCACACTGAAACAAGTGAGTGGTCTAAAACTAATTTAAACCAATCACGTGATTCAGTGTGACGATACCAGATGCTGTATATACAAATTTCACCTCCTGATGATGAGCACATAGAGTTCGAAACATGTAGAGGCATATAAGAAAACTTATTATAAAACAAGGATTTGTGCGTTAAGTTGGTTAATTGCTAAGATTAAGTTGTGATATTCATCTGTGAAGGAAAGGTAAATGAGGAACAGTGATTGTCAAATGTACAAGGAATGAACAAATGGGCCGGATCGGTAGCTACGATAAGGAAGTGCAAGACGAGGAACGTGGATGGAATTAGAGAGGTGGAGTACAGGAGACAGGCGGAATTGAAATCTCGAAATTGATGATTGATCGGTGAAGACTTGATAAGTTGATTAAATGCCTGTATGTGTGCCATGTTGCCTCAATTTCGCTGCGAAATTCAACCGTTGTTAAAACTTTAAGCTTACTACGTCATACCGAAATGCAATGCGGGTGTAAAATGAATAGTTCTTATAGGACAAATTCATAAGGAATCCAACTGCAGTTTCAAGTTTGTACAGAGAATAGATCTGTATGCAGTAAGGTAACATTGCAAAGTTGTATGTTTGTACAGGGATTGGAACTGTGTGCAGTACCGTAACATTGTAAAGTTAAATGTTTGTACACGGATTTGAACTGTCTGCAATACCGTAACGTTGCAAATTTATATGTTTGTACAGTGACTGGAACTGTCTACAGGACGGCAACATTGCAAAGTAATATGTTTGTACAGGAATTCGAACTGTCTGCACTATGGTAACATTGAAAAGTTATATGTTTGTACAGTGCCTGGAACTGTGTGCAGTAGAGTAACATTGCAAAGTTATATGTTTGTACAGGGATTGGAACTGTTTGCAGTACGGTAACATTGCAAAGTTATATGTTTGTACAGGGGCTGGAACTGTCTGAAGTACGGTAACATCGCAAAGTTATATGTTTGTACAAAGATTGGAACTGCCTGCAGTACGGTAACATTGCAAAGTTATATGTTTATACAGGGACTGGAACTGTCTGCAGTTAGATAACATTGCAAAGTTATGTGTTAGTACAGGGATTGTAACTGTCTGCATTACGGTAACATTGCAAAGTTATATGTTTGTACAGGGACTGGAACTGTCTGAAGTATTTTAACTTTGCAAAGTTATATGTTTGTACAGGGATTGGAACAGTCTGCAGTACGGTAAAATTGCAACATTACATGTGTTTACAGGGAATGTATCTGTCTGCAGTACGGTAACATTGCAACGTTACAGGTTTTACAGGGACTGGATCTGTCTGCAGTACGGTAACATTGAAAAGTTACATGATTTTACAGGGAATGAAACTTTCTGCAGTACGGTAAAATTCCAAAGTTACATGTTTGTACAGGGATTGCATCTGCCTACAGTACGGTAAAATTGCAATATTACATGATTTTAAAGGGACTGGATCTGTCTGCAGTACGGTAAATTTGCAACGTTGCATGTTTGTACAAGGAATGGGTCTGTTTGCAGTACGGTAACATTGCAACGTTACGTGTTTGTTCACTGGATCTGCCTGCAGTACGGTAAAATTGCAAAATTACATGTTTGTACAAGGACTGGATCCCTCTGCAATACGGTAACATTGCAACGTTCATGTTTGTACAGGGAATGGAACTGTCTGCAGTATGGTAACTTTGCACGGTTTTATGTTTGTACAGGGATTGGAACTTTCTGCAGTACAGGAACATTGCAAAGTTATATGTTTTTACAGGGAAAGGAACTATCTGCAGTACGGTAACATTGCAAAGTTTGCATGTTTGTAAATGGAATGGATCTCTCTGCATTACGGTAACTTTGCGAAGTTACATGTTTGCACAAGAAATGGAACTGTATGCAGTAGGTAACATGATTTTACAGGGACTGGATCTGATCCAGTACAGTAATATTTCAACTTTATATATTTGTAAAGGAATTGGAACTGCCTGCAGTAAGGTAACATATTTTGTACAGGGAATTTATATGTCACCAGCACTGTACAATCGCAAAGATATTTGTGTGTAAAGTGATTGGAACTGTCTGATGTACGGTACCATTTCAAAAGTTACATATTTGTATAGGGATTGGAACTGTCTGCAGTAAGGTAACGTGTTTGTACAGGGACTGGATCTGACTCCAGTACGGTAAAATCGCAACTTTACTTGGTTGTACAGGGATTGGAACTGCATTGCGTTAAAATGTTTGTACAGGGACTGGAAACGACTTTATTTCTTTAAAATTGCAAAGTTGCATGTTAAGTACAGGGACAGTTACTGCCTGCAGGAAAGTAAAATCGCAACGTCAAATGTTTTTACAGGGAACAAAATTGTCTGCAATTCGGTAAAATTGCAACGTTACATGTGTGTACAGGAAATGGATATCTCTGCAGTACGGAAACTTATTTGTACAGGGACTGGATCTGACTCAAGTACGGTAACATTGCAACATTACGTGTTTGTACAGGGACTGGATCTGACTCAAGTACGGTAACATTGCAACATTACGTGTTTGTACAGGGACTGGATCTGTTTGCGTTACTGTAACATTGCAACTATACACGATTTTATAGGGCATGGAATTGTCTGCATTACGGTAAAATTGCAATGAAACAGTGAGAGCAGCAGAAAACCGGAACGAGGAATTGATTATTGAAAGGAATATCAAATTTTAGGTATCAGAAATGTGTACTGTAAACAAAAAAAGAACACTTAACACTTTCCACGCGGTAAATCGGAAATGTGTAATTTGCACAGAAAGAGAATACTTTCCACACTGTACATTCGAAATATGTAATTTGCACCCAGAGAGAACACTTTGAAGACGGTACATCACAAATGTGTACTGTGCACCGAAACGGAACACTTTCAGACGGTACATGAGAAATGTGTACTGTGCACAGAAACAGAACACTTTCCAGGCGGTACATCGGAAATGTGTACTGTGCACCAAAAGAGAATATTTTCCACACGGTACATCAGAAATACGTATTGTGCACAGAAACAGAACTCTTTCCAGTCGGTATATCACAAATGTGTACTGTGCACAAAAACAGAACATTTCCAGTCGGTACATCACAAATGTGTACTGTGTACAGAAACAGAACACTTTCCAGACTTTACATCAGAAATGCCTACTGTACACCGAAAAAGATCTCTTTCCACAGGGCAATTCAGAAATGCGTACTGTGTACAGAAACAGAACACACTTCAGTCGGTACATAAGAACTGTGTCCTTTGAAAAGGAACAGAACACTTTCAAGGCCGTAAATCTGAAATGTGTACTGTGCAAAGAAACAGAACACTTTCCAGACGGTACATCAGAAATTTGGGCTGTGTACTGAAAGAGAACACTTTCCAAACGTTATAACAAAAATGCATACTGTTCACAGAAACAGATCACTTTCCAGACGGTATATCAGAAATGTGGACTGTGCACAGAAACAGAACCTTTTCCAGACGGTACACCAAAAATGTGTACTGTGCATTTTCCATGCGGTACATCAGAAATGTTTACTGTGCACAGAAACCGAACACTTTCCAGGCGGTGCAGAAGAAATTTGTACTGTGCACAGAAACAGAACACTTTCCAGACGGTACATCAGATATGTGTACTATGCACAGAAACATAACACTTTCCAGACGGTACATCAGAAATGAGTACAGTGCACTGAAATAAGACACTTTCCATGCGGTACATCAGAAATGTGGACTGTGCACAGAAATAAAATACTTTCAATTTGGGACATCAGAAATGTGTATTGTGCACAGAAACAGAACACTTTCCTGGCGGTACATTAGAAGTGTGAACTATGCACAGAAACCGAACAATTTCCGTACGGTACATGAGATATGTGGACTTCACAGACACAGAAAACTTTCCAGATGATATATCAGAATTATGTACTGTGCACAGAAGCAGAACATTTTCCAGATATTACATCAGAAATGTGGACTGTGTAGAGAAAGAGAACACTTTCCAAACGGTATATCAGAAATGTGGACTGTGCACCGAAACAGGACACTTTCCAAACGGTTCTTCAGAAATGTGTACTGTGTACAGAAACAGAAGTCTTTCCAGAAGGAACATCAGAAATGTGTACTGTGCACAGAAACAAAACAATTTCCGAGCTGTATCTCAGATATGCGTACAGTGCACAGGAACAGAACACTTTCCACAAGGTACATCAGAAATGCGTACTTTGCAGAGAAACAGAACACCTTCTAGGCGGTACAACAAAAATGTGGACTGTGCACAGAAACAGAACACTTTCCAGATGGTACATAAAATGTGGAATATGCACAGTAACAGAACTCTTTCCAGACTGTACAACTGAAATATGGACTGTGCACAGAGACAGAACTCTTTCCAAGCGGTACATCAGAAATATGGTCTTTGCACAGAAACAGAACCCTTTCCAGACTTTACATAAAAAATATGGTCTGTGCACAATAACAGAACACTTTCCAGGCGGTACAACAAAAATGTGGATTGTGCTCAGAGACAGAATTCTTTCCAAGCGTTACATAAGAAATGTGGACTGTGTACAAAAACATAATTCTTTCCAGATGGCACATCAGAAATATTGACTGTGCACAAAAACAAATCACTTTCCTGACGGTACATCAGAAATGCGTTCTGTGCAGAGTAATAGAACACTTTCCAGACGGTACTTCAGAAATATGTACTGTGCACAGTAACAGAACACTTTCGAGACGGTACATCAGAAATATTTTCTTTGCACCAAAACAGAACACTTTCCAGACGGTAAATCAGAAATAAGTACTGTGCACTGAAACAGAACACTTTTCAGTCCGTACATCAGAAATGCGTACTGTGCACAGAAACTGAATATTTTTCAGTCGGTACACATAAAGCAGAATTTTTCAAATCACAAAACGGAATTTAAGTACGAAACTCAGCTATTTCCCATTTCTCATATATACCACCCTACGCAATTAACACAAATTAAATGTCACACGTACTTTAGAGGTACAGTACAAGCCAATGTGTGTCTTTCAATTTACCCGTGTGTTATGTACATATGTAGGTACTACGATTGCTGGAGGATGGAATGCAAGTAATGAATAACATTAAATTTGGGATTTACAGTTTTTATGTTCGGCACAATTTAACTGTCGGTTTCCTACGTCACTGCCCCATACGGTCATTGTTTTATCAGACAACTGTCTGCTGCTACCTGCTGGCAGTTCACAGTATTAACATGGCCCAATGTGCTAACCGCCAACTGACGTGTCGAAGTGACGACGGAAAGTGACGAACCGTAGTTGTAGGACAAAATTGTGATAACTGGTGTTATGTGTGTTTGTGTGTTTGGGTTTGTGTGTGTGTGTGGGTGTAGGTTTGGATGTGTGTGTGTGGGCACTGTTAACGATGTGATCATTTATAGGGTACAAAAGAACAAATGATTTTGCTTTTAATCAGGAAGAATGGTAAAATTATTTCTACACAGATTTATTCGCCAACTTGTGAAACTAAACACTTACCCACCGTTCAACTATACACTAACCCACCGCTCAACTAAACACTAACCCACCGCTCAACTAAACACTAACACACCGCTCAACTAAACACTAACCCACCGCTCAACTATACACTAACCCATCTCTCAACTAAACACTAACACACCGCTCAACTAAACACTAACACACCGCTCAACTAAACACTAACACACCTCTCAAATAAACACTAACACACCGCACAACTAAACACTTACCCACCGTTCAACTATACACTAACCCACCGCTCAACTACACACTAACCCACTGCTCAACTAAACACTAACCCACCGCTCAACTAAACACTAACCCACCGCTCAACTTTACACTGCCTGCAACACATCAGCCAGCTGCTGTACTGCCGCTGCTGATATGACAAAAAGCTGACAGTGTGATAGTTTAACTTGGGGGGAAATTTAGGGAGCCTTATAGGGCCTTTGTACTGTGTTACTGCATTGGATTGCAATAAAACAAAAGGGCACCAGCAGCTCCTTACACAACATAACATCCACCATTAACACTTACAGCCAATCAGAAGTGCGCTCTTCCGTCCCAGCTTCCGAGCTCAGAAGTCCTGCAACAGCAATATGGAGTTTATGTAGGGAACATTGTGGGCGGTGGGAAGTTTCTACATGGTTTGTCAGCCAATTGGATTGCAGCAATTGATTGGTTGGTTGGGGAGAGACTTGTGTTGTAGTTGAGAGTTACGGTCCGTAATAGGAGGAATTGTAATAGAGTGACTCTGCGACATTGGTGGTTTAAGAGTTGTGGGGGGAGGACTTATACAGATTGGAGAGAGTAATAGTTGATTGATCGAGGGCTAATACAAAACAAAATAAGAGGAGAGGGGAAGTTGCAGCCTAGCTCCATTGCACGGTAAAATTACCGGTACATCGGACTGGATAGTGGGTGTGGATGGCAGTGTGGGGAGGGAGGAAGTAGATATAAGGCTAGATCAAAAAACAAATAGGTAACAACCATAATAACAAACGGTAGTAATCATTTCGTTGTCCTCTCTTACATACAGCAACCTCCAATCGCTTCAAATTGTATGACACTCTGTGCGATCTGTGCTACCGGCCAACTAGATAACGTCATCAGTGCCCTTGATGGTACCGAACGGTGCAGAAGCTGTGGAAGTGGCATGTGCAGTGGAATGGGAAGTGCTTGTGTTGTGTGGCTGTTGGAATGTGTGAATTGATAATCTGACATGCAAACAGCTTACCACATACTGTCTGTCAGTACAACTCAGACACACTCTCGAAATAACAGTAATGAACAGTACTGCGTTCAGGGTGAGAATGTCGTCCAGCTACAGTTTCATATTTACCTTCCTCTTGACATTTTTACATGTACATATATGTACTGTACTTAGTGAGGAAGTAGATCACTTGGCGGTATGTAATGGTTTGGTTGGGAAAGGTTAAACAGTAATGTTATTGAACTGAGGTCTATGTTGCCTGTGGGTAGAATTTCAGTGAGAATGTGTTTGGAAGTTGATACCGGTGTGAGAAGTACTGAAACAGATCATGTGATATCAAACATGGAGTTCAGATTGTGTTCCATGGAATTGTTTGCTGATTAATGCCAAGTGGTTATAATGCTGACTTTGTAATTGCCTTGTTGTGCTTCTGGTGTCCAGAAATTGGAATGATACTTTTAGTGTACCTAATTAGTTACTAATTTAAATTGATATTTGTACATTTGTTTGCATTTGCATATTACGGAGGAAATGTGAAAAATATAATGCATAGATTGAATGTTAATTGTGTGTACTCGTATATTATATAGCAGTCTGTGGAAAGAGCTGGGGTCTAAATCTAAGGTCTTCGTGGTCTTCCCTCCTAGGCATGGCAGAAGTGTAACCGACTTTTGAGGTTGGGACGCCCATGAGGCGCGGTTACGTTGCCCCGATGATGTGAGTGGTGATGTAGGAGGATGTAGTGCCAGGAGGACCCTTAAACCTAAATTCTACTAACCTACCCAGACCATGGTCACCGCGGGAATCCTCCCCTTCAGGGAAAATTCCCACAGTAGAGCCGGGAATCGAACCCAGAACCTCATGATTAGTAGGCAGAGACTGTGACCACTAGACCACGAGGCTGGTCATTTACAGTTGATGTAATAACGTTCTTCCCTACCGGCCATTTTGTAGCCGCCATTTTGCCACCAATGCCGATTAATAAACTTTTCATAAAAGTGTGTTGGTTGTGAATGGAGAGTTTTAGATTTTTGTGTTTGTTCATGAAATCCGCACACAGCATTTGTACTGCGATAGTCAGTACAATTGATATAAAGGAAGAGCTGACTGAGACCGTAGTAAGAAAATAACTGCATGGAGCAGAGTTCTTTTGGAGAAGCTGACAGTTCCTCAGCTGGTCAAGAATTTGATCACCTGAATAATGTACATTGAACCGTACAGATATTAAAGTTTATAATAAATGAACACTTACCGCTGGTCCTTCCAGTCTGTCCGCTACCCGCAACTACATGCACGTACCAAGTCCACTCAACTCGCCGCACGTACCCACTCTGCTACGCCCAGCACAGTACCTAATTTATTTTATAAGCACAATAAATCGCTAAATGTTTCGACCAATCAGTAATATTTTGGGAGGAACAAATGATGTGGGAAAAGCAATTCAAAACTGTTTTAAATAACATTCTCCATTTTGTTACAAATAATAGCCATACAAATGTTATTTTGATAACTGTGCGGTATAAATGTGAGCTCTTTGACTGGTGTTGTGTGAGGAATGAGGTTGACTGTTGTTGTAGAATTTAAGGCAGAATTCTTTTGTCTTGCTTACGCACTATCTATAACTCTGGTCGCAGTGAATGGTGACTCACGTGCGCTTTGTCTACGGAGGGTAAATATTTGATTCAACCTGTTAGAGAAACTCTAAGGGCTTCCGGTGTTGATTTGTTTAGTGGTGCAGAGATTAAGGAACTTCACCAGCTGTAAGGCTATCTTTCGGATTACAAAATAATTGTGTTTGCGGCTTTGAGTCTCGATAGATAATTGTTGGTGATAATTCCCTTTCGGTAAGAAATTACACTTGCTACAGAATGTGGATGCAGGTCAGGAGA
>Ga0123355_10021887_pt1 | contig 10243 bp, 5 predicted proteins | sample TergutEmb28metaG_3_FD_89872 | JGI IMG/M metagenome (GOLD analysis project Ga0123355, IMG submission 89872) | Embiratermes neotenicus P1 segment gut microbial communities from Petit-Saut dam, French Guiana - Emb289 P1 | ecosystem: Host-associated > Arthropoda: Insects > Digestive system > Gut ... | reverse complement strand
ATTGGGCTGGCCCAGGATAGGGACAGGTGGCGGACACTTGTGAGTGCGGTAATGAACCTTCGGGTTCCATAAAGTGCGGGGAATTTCTTGACTAGCTGCAAACCAGTTAGCTTCTCAAGAAGGGCTCTGAACCATGGAGTGAGTGAGTGAGAAACATGGCTTGTGTCAGGTATGTAATTGTAAATATCATGCACAATAATAATAATAATAATAATAATAATAATAATAATAACAATAATTTGGGCCAAAAAATCCTATTCGGTATACCGACTCGCTATGGGCTGCATGGTTCGGGGATCGAATCCCGGTGGGGGGTGAGAGTTTCCGCATTTGACCAGGCCGGCTATGGGGCCCACCCAGCCTCCTTTACAGTGGGTACCGGGTCTCTTTCCCCGGAGTAGTGTGGTCGGGGCTTGGTGTTGACTACCCACCCCCATCTTGCGCCGAGATTAAAGAAAGAGTAGAGCTACACTTCTACTTCTCCTCTGGGCCTTCATGGCCTGTTCTAAGGCGAAATTTGTCTTAATAACAATAATAATAACTATTATTCTTTTATTCTGATTCTTATATTCTGGTACTGCACTTTCCTTTGAATGTGCGTTCAGTTCCATTTTGTCGCCATTTTGTTTATATTATGGAGGACTTACCCACTAACTGTACAGGAGTCTATAAGGTTGAAGTTTGATTATGAACTGCGAAGCAGGAGATAGGAGATACAATACCGTCACTGTGTTCTTCCTGATCGACTGACAAAACACACATAAATCCCTCAACCAAGCGGCAGGTTCAGGAAACCGCGCTTTAAGTGAGTGCTTTAAGACATTCTCAACTGCTACGATTGCATAGCGTCAGTGACAGACATATGAGGATGGCACGTTGGTGGGATGATACAGGGGAAAACTGGCGTACTCAGAGAGAAACCTAACCCAGGGTCACTTTGTCACTAACAAATTCCACGTGGTCTAGGACTGAAGCCGGTTTCCCGTGGTGACAGGCTTGGAATAACAGTCTCATCATAGCCCTTTCCCTTTCCTGCAGGCGTTCGAAGGCGCAATAAAAACTGCTGTTAGAACATTTCCTTTCACAAGGGTGGTTTATATTGGATCGTATAAAGACTTACTTGTTACAGGCATCAAAAGAAATGATAATCAGTATTATTTGTTTAGTAATTACGTAATGCCGATTCAGATTCTGAAGTTAAGTAGATTGATGGATGTCTGTATTCTTTCAGTGGGTTGGACAAAGATGTGGTGCGAGCACAATATTGAGATGGATATTCAGGAGATGAATTTTCAGGATTAACGGTAGATAAGCTGGTTGAATATGTGCTAATGTAATGACGTGTCCCATTACCACATGTCAATTAATTAGTCCAAGTTATCTGTCTGTAGGTATTGAGGAAAACAAAGATCTTGTCGAAGTTGTTCTCAAAACCGTGGAGAGTTACCGCAAAAAGTCCGCCACTGTTTGGGAGCAACAGTTTTGAAGTGTCATGAAAAACGAATCCGGAGTACTGCTATGACAGCTAACTTGTATTAAATTGGTGGTGCAAAAACAAACAAAGCACAGCCATGCATATGCATAGATTATATCACTACTTAAACCGACATAGGATCTTCGCATTTGCAAATGTGGGAATTACCGTAGCCCTTGTGGACAATCCTCTTGGGAAGCATTCATTAGTGAGACGAAGAACTTTCTTCCTGTCACACGTCTCTCCGTGCTTAAGTGGCATATGCCCAACAATGCCCTTGATTAATAAGCATCTCGAGGTTTCTTTAAATAAATTATCTGAAGCCCAAAAGGCAATACTGTTAATATCCAAGTCCGTAATAGGACACTGTCATGGATCAGTTCCATTTTCCTCCAATCATTAAAACCTAGTATTTTAAGATCCGTTTTAATATTATCCTCCCATCTGCGTCGCTGTCTTTGCAAGTAGCGACTGAGTTGTAAACACTCCTGTTTAGGATTTGGGAGGTCTCTTCTGATCTCAGCCGATGGATCGGTATCCATACTGATTTTCATCACGGTAGTCCTCAGTCCTTCTACACAACTGGCCTGTTATTGGTTTGAAATATTCGTGTTGAATAAAAGAGAAGCGATTCTGTATCTTATTTTACAGAACATGTAATGAGGTGTCTCAGAGAAATAATTTTCGTTGACAAATTTGATATCGGCACGGAAATAGCGTTCTGTTTTCTGTACGATATCTTTTATTAACGACTATATTTAAAAGAAAAGCACATACTTTTAAACAAAATATGCCATCTCAGAAATTATTGAGTGTCGTACATACGTATATTTGTCACACACACTCTAGAAACGTCATGATTATAGTGTGCCAGGCAGAACTGGAAAAACACTCACTTTTTATTACTATATATTACCGTCAACACAACTACAAAGAATATAATGCTAATGCAACATGTTTCGACTTAAAATAGTCATCTTCAGGCTAAGCTAAGAACCATTAATGTTTTTACACGGTGGTTGTGCGCATTTGGGATTCCATATGGCTTACAGTGTTTTTGCTGTAGCAAAAACACTGTAAGCCATATGGGATCCCAAATGCGCACAACCACCCTGTAAAAAATAGTAATGGTTCTTAGCTTAGCCTGAAGATGACTATTGTAAGTCGAAACATGTTGCATTAGCATTATATTCTTTGTAGTTGTGTTGACGGTTATAGTAATAAAAAGTGAATATATCAATACACAACGGGATGACTTCATTCAAATTGGAAAAAAAGATGCCGGCTGGAGAAACATGTAGCAGGTGACTTCGGACATAACTTGGACACCGAAGTAGCAAGAAATTTCTTCATTTAAACTTATAGCATATTTACTCGTGTAGCTATACTTGTCAAATATTCGCGTCAATTATGCATTGTTTTTACCGGAACTGCCTAAACCTGAGATGATGTGGCTAATGTCGACACCAAATCAAAGTTCCTGGCGATGTTATAAATAATATGGTAATACGGATAATTCTGATATTACGAGTTTAAACGTAGCATAAACTATACCGATATAGTCTAGGAAGCGTGTCATCCCCGTTGTGTGTGTGAAAATGCCTCTAGTCAGAGTATACCACCACATATAGGATTTACGCAATAAGGCCCTATGTAGAGCTCTCTGCACCACGTTCGCGCTCAATGTACATAGTAGGACCTTAAGTTATGTTCTCTGGAAGACAACCTGAAGATGGCCAGTAAAGGCCGAAACATGTAATTGTCTAGTATAGCCATTAAATACACCGTAATTGACATAGTTGTGATTGACTACATACCCTTTCCAATACACCGATATAGGTAATGTCAAAGATGGTGGTGTATGCAATGCTAACCCCACTTGGTGTAAAGAAGCAAATAATGATCATTTGCAGATTTGAGAAAAACCTGCACGTAGCCAAGTTGCTGCAGGTTCATTTCTTCGGGAGTGTTGGTATTTGTCGACTGGTAAATGGTTGGCGACGTTTGTAATCAGCGTAATGTTTTTTAGGGGTCAGATAGTCCTCTTTTACTCCTTGACCTTGAAAATGAAGGCACTGCACCCTCCCGAAAGGCCGGTCAATATTTAGTAGTCGACACATCCAAGAACACTCCAATCTTGAACCTTAATGTGAAAGTTAGTATTAATGGTAATTAAATTGCAATGGATTCATTGTGGTCGAGTTTGTTGCGTAAAATATTTAAGGTTCGGACTGCAGGCCACAAAAAGTGATATGGCCCGATTTGTGTCTAGCGGAAGACACGTACTTGAGAGACCCAGCATTCACCCGGAATGTTCGGACATGTGACACTGATCTCCCGAAAAGAGCAGAATGTCAGTTACATTTGAAAATCGAATTAGTGTGTTTGATTTCCTGTCGTAGCTCGTACGTGTTACAATACGAGCTCATACGCTTAAGCATCACATATCGGCTTAATTGTTGTAATTACACCTTCGCATTGGTTCTGATATTTTTATGTTTCTTTGTTATTTCGTTTTATACTTTAATGTATCTAATTTTTGTATTTTATATCCATGAAGAAGGCCACACGGTTGACCTAAACATGTAGGAATTTACTGTTTGAATAAAACTAATTTTAGTATACTTGTGCGCATTTGTTGTTAACAGTGTATAGTATATTCGATTAGTGCGTGAATCGTGGATCATATATACTAAAGACCACAAATTTTCTATCCTCATTTCTAATTTACCTTACAGAATTTAATTTCTTTTGGAAATACAAACGCCTTCAAGCTGACAGTTCTTTCGTGGCATACCGCACTGAATCCACGGAAAGAAGTCGTGTGGACAGTGGCGATGACAACGCCCGAGGCTTGCGCCTCACCACCTACTGGTAACCCCCCACCCCCCACCCACGTCGGTCTATTACTATTCTGTCAAAGAACGCAGAGTGTTTGTAACTAGAGACTGCAGTAACGTGGTTATCGCTGTTACGTTGCGTATGGGAAGAATGAAAGACCGGAGGCCAATACAGAAAAGTACCCTGATGCGGTAAACGTAACAGACTAAAGAAGATGCAGAGGGGATAAATCCACGGCACTTAATTCTGTGGTCTCTGTGCAGACATACTCTTTAAGGCGTAAGAGATAGGATGTTCAAATTGCATCGTATCCCACCATAATAATTTCGGTCCTCATCCGTCTCTCCTGCATCGTTTATTGGGGTTCCAGTGCAAATGCCACATACCTCTGGGCGCTGTATCGAATTTCAGTTTCGGGCAGACATATAACGGGGTGCTGATAAGTCCTTAGACCGACCAGGAAGGAAACAAGCTCGGAAGCATGTCAGAAACGCGCGCGATTTCAACAACATCGAGACGCGAGCTGTCATCATGTTTTTTTTTTCCGTCTGCAAAGCAAGACGTCGGAGGAAATTCACGCCATTCTGACAGAAACATTACCTTGTTTCTTTCCTGGTTGGGCTAAGGACTTATCAGCACTCCTGTAAATGATTCTAATCGATAGAGTGAAATGAAACATACCAAAGAACGCTGTTATTATGATATTTTATGCTTTGATGGTTGTGAAGTTAAGGGATTCTTGAAAAGTAGTTAGAGACCAAATTTGGAAGCGTAAACGCACTGTCTTTCATCCGCCAAGATTTGTCATGGGAAACAGAGTTTTATATGTGACAATTCATATGAGGTTGCGACATAAAATTAAAATTGCTCGTCAACAAGGGATACACGACACGATTAACAGAGTATTAGAAAGTAAAATTACAAAGATGGATTTCTTATATCTCCTGTGCCTGTATCGTATCCCTGCTAGCAAATATTACCTTGTTAGTAGTTGAATCAGAATATTATAGACAAAGAGTTGCTACATATTTTATCGAGAGATACGTAAACACGATTAGAAACGTAGTTGCAAACAAATATTTCCCTAATAAACAAAAGAAACCCAGAATAAAATATAAAGCTTTGAATACCTCAGTGGACAGATTCATTTTCCTAGAGCATTCTGTTCAACATAAAGCAAAATTATGTGACTATAAGATTTCATTCGGAGAAAAAACATACCTATTGATATTAAATGGGTCTGAGTATAGGTCATGAGAAATACAATATGTAAATTGTTACCGAGTTCGTAGTCTTCTATGTACTACTGCTCTATTACAAAATGGTAATATTAACGACCTTCGGAGAAATTCCTCCCTCCTTTCTAAGAACCTACACATGTGTAATTTTACTACGTCATTATATTGCAATATATAAAATGGAGGTTTTTCTACTTTCTCTTCCATTTTTCCTACTATTTTCCCCCTTGCTTCTACTCCGTACCCCTTACCGTCAAGTGTGTACTGTAGAGTGCATATGCGCTAGGTTGTATAGCACTAAAGCTGAACTCAAGTGGTCGCAGGAGGGATATACAGGACCGTCTTTCGAGAGCCCTTCTCCACTGCACTGTTACAAAGTTCATGTGTTGTCAATGGCTCCGGATTAAGATTCGTGCTGGCGTGTTCTGCAGCAGGTATCATATTTATACACGTTTTAATGCCACGGAAATGAATTACGTTTCTTTAAACTTCATTATATATCGTGCATAGGGAGAAAAATATTTAAAATGTGCATTTTATTGTAATGAAATACTACTTTATTTATTTTTGAGTATTTAATATTTTCTACAAACACTGCATGAGTAAACTCATTAAAAATACATTTTTATTTGGACAGGAAAAGACTGCTTAAGAACGCACAGTGTTTCACACTACTAATAGCAAAATCATCTGTCCTACATTACACGAAACCAATTCCGCCCTTCTATCGTCGTCGTCGTCGTCGTCATCATCATCATCATCATCATGAACATCACTACAATCTACTTTTCAGAATCTTATTTTACTCTTATTCTCCAACCTCTTGTGCAGCTTTTATTCATTACACCTCCGTGCGCGTTTCTTCTACATTAAATCCTAGTTCCTATACTCTTGAAAAATCCACAGCAAAAGGCCTTTCTTGGTGTTTTCTGAAACAACTGTTCAAGTTGTCACTACACTCCTTGTTCCATAGATCCCATACATTCATCGCCGTTTTAACATTTCTGCCACTGGGTCCTAATGCTGTAATTCTGCAATGTCTTAATGTTATTCACATATCGGTATCTTCCTTCGAGGCTTAGATTTAAACTTGGTGCGGATTTCTCACTTTCTCGTGCATGCTACACATTCTGTTAGGCCAATTCCTTGTCTTAACAGGTCATTAATGCTGTATTATGTGAAAACAACAAATTCTGAGGATCTTCACTCTGTAATTTGCTCCACACTACTGTTTCTTCATCTCTGCTAGACCTTAACACGTAACTTTCTCAGCACGATCAACCCACGTCCCTTTCTTTCTACTGTCATATTCACATTGATCAACATGTAAAAGTGAAATCGATAATGGCAGTCCACTCATTTAGGTGACGGACAATGGAAGAGACATCTTGGTTCCACATACCTCCATTTGATCTGCAACTATCCTCGTTACCAATATATCTATCACGGGTCCGGTGTTCACACAACCACTCTTTCTCCGGAAGTAAAATTTCTGTGCCCGAAGCTAACAACTCCCTTCCGTCGTGTTTGTCTTACTATAGTTTTAGCTATTTAAAGCTATTGGTAACTATATGTACCACCAGTTGTAACACTGAGAATCTCTACATTTTGCCACAGAGTGTATTTTTGTGTTTCGTGTGACTGTCACAACAAACAATTATTTATAACCTAAAGCTTTCCCGGCGTCTGAATTCAGTAAAACTTTCTCGGTCTAGCAGACGCGTCACGTGGCTGGACGGCGAGTGAACCAATGCATCGAGAACCATCTCTGTTCCCGTCATTGGAAGCGCCATATAGCCCAAGAAAGTTTATTGTTAGTAAACAGTTATTATTTCCCCACGCACTATTAACTTAGTGGTCTTTATAATGGAAAAGAAGTGTGTTCTCTTTCAGGTATGAACTACATCTTTTAAATTGTTATGTTTTGCTGACCGTGCATCCTGGTACAGCTCTGGATAAATGACCAACTTGATGCACAATTACGTTATATAAAACGTTTTTTATTATTATAATCCTCTACATGTTTCGAGCAACACTGTGCTCATCATCAGGAGGTCAAATTGTATTAATACAGCATCTGGTATAGTATTCTCTGCAAGTGACCGTCCGGTGTGCAGGTTGAGGAGTAGTTCCTTTTCAACCTGCACACCGGACGGTCACTTGCAGAGAATACTATACCAGATGCTGTATTAATACAATTTGACCTCCTGATGATGAGCACAGTGTTGCTCGAAACATGTAGAGGATTATAATAATAATAAACGTTTTATATAACGTAATTGTGCGACAAGCTGGTCATTTATCCAGAGTTACATATTTTAAGTATAAATTAGTTAAGCGCCCGTCTTCAGGACATTAATGTCGGTCCACATTTGTCGCTAGTTTAGAGCCCGAAACTAAAGGACGTACGTTGGATACAGTTGCATGACTCTCCGCTGTCGTTACAAGACTTGCCAGTTGCCGGAGCACATTTCGGGTGTGATATTTAAAGTACAGTAATTCGCTCGAAGACGCAACGCATGTTCAGGCCAGATACCTGTCTCTTATCAATTCCGAATGATGGCTGTTCCTGTGTTGTGAAGTGAATTAGTGAATGTTGCATGCTCAGTTTCCTTTTCGCGTGACGTTTACAGGTCGGTCGCGTGCCTTTTTAACCCTTGTTACGTTGTTGTGAACTGCCCAAATGCAAAATTCCAGTCAACTTTGCATGGAACACAGGCTGCATACAACAACTAGATAAGGCGGGGAAAAAAAACCCTATGGCTTGTCAGGGCTCGTAAGCCGATATATAAACTTGTCTTGAATCGCATAACGCAACCGGAGACCACGGATTTCGTGATTGGTAATATATGGTCAGAGTCAAGGTGTCTGACTTCACCTATTAACCGAGCACTGACTTTTACCTCTTCTCTCCATTCCATATTTCTTTCTTTCCTTTTTTCTCCGAGTCCATTGTGATTTTAAAGTGACGTCTGGTCGGAAAACATAACCATAAAAATGTCCGTTGCAAATTAACTTTAGAAAGGTGTGTTACCGGGACCTCACAATGGCAGTTAAAAAAAAGTTAATTTATTTGGACGTAATTTTATTTGATTATTTATTTCTAATGGTGCACGCGGTGGCGCAGTTTGTTGAGGCACTGCGTTACAAGTCGGAAGGTCGCGGGCTCGATTCCCGATGGTGTCATTGGAATTTTTCATTGACATAATCCTTCCGGCCGCACTATTTCCCTGGGGTTGACTCAGCATCTAACAGAAATGAGTACCAGGAATACTTCCTGGGGGGTAAAGGCGGCCGGTGAGTAGGGCTGACAACCTTACCACCTTCATGTGCCGATTGTCTTGAAATCTCGGAGCCTCACCCTCCTGGAAACCTCAGGGCCTGCCATGCCTGTAATGGGATTGCTTTAAATTTTGCTTTTGCTGTTCATTTTCAGTACTCTGTATCTTACATCAATACTGCATAAGTATTTGAATGAAATCATCCCGTTATGTTATCTGAATATTTACTTTATTACAACATATTTCCGTCAACACAACTAACATTTAAGTATAACATTAATGCAACATGTTTCGACTTGTGACAGTCATCATCAAGCTGATCTAAGAACCGTTTAACATTTCACAGGTTTTATTTTGTGCATTTGGGATCCCATACGGTGTAAGGCATATGGGATCCCAAATGCACAAAATAAAACCTGTGAAATGTTAAACGTTTCTTAGATCAGCCTGATGATGATTGTCACAAGTCGAAACATGTTGCATTAATGTTATAGTTAAATGTTAGTTGTGTTGACGGAAACATATTGTAATAAAGTAAATACTGCATAAGTAATTTTAACACACAGTCAGCTGATAGTAGGCCAGGACGGACTCCCTTATGGAGTTCACTTTTTCGATATCTGACGTAATTTCTTTAAGTACCTTAATGCAGCTGCTTCTATTTATCAGTCCAATAAAAGTACCAAGTTTTTTTTATTTTATTTACAGCTTTACAGCTCTTACGCGCTTTGTAGATTTAACGTATTGTCAAGCAAGGGTGCAGGACAAGCCGACAGTCGCCATTTGTATTGTAGCTATCATACTAAGTCTAAGTCTGATGATAACAACTGGTGTCTCCAGTCACTAAAATGAATAAAGGTTTATGCCCGCAGCTAAATTACACACGCTATAAAATCATTCCGTTGAAGGCAACTCCAGTCTCAGTCGCTCTAAACCTCAAATCCCCGCAATATATTGTGTAATTCTTTGGTGTCTCTCCAGGTTCTACACAATATTCACACTTGTTTGGTTTGATTTCTATGAAAAATTAATTTGTTTTCACCCATGAAAAGCTAGGTACGTCCGTCGCAATTTCAACGCTACAGTGACCTCTTACACATTTCGATCGAAGTATTTCACTTTCACCCCCCAAGTATAATATCTGCCATATTTCCCACCGGTCTTTCAGCCTTTCCTTCAGAACAAATGTTGGTGGAGATAAACGTCGCTAGCGATAAGTGCCGTTGGCTTGTTGACGCAGTCTGTAGGGGCTGGGGAAGAATACGTCAGTAGGCACAGAGTGGAGATATCAAGAGCCATCCTCCCCAGGATTCGTGAAGCTTCTTTCTCTGCCCCCTCCCCCCCCCCCCCCCCCCCCCGCACAAAAAAAAAAACCCAAATCATCTCTCCCCCAGCATCCAACATTATAT
>Ga0123355_10021886_pt1 | contig 10243 bp, 6 predicted proteins | sample TergutEmb28metaG_3_FD_89872 | JGI IMG/M metagenome (GOLD analysis project Ga0123355, IMG submission 89872) | Embiratermes neotenicus P1 segment gut microbial communities from Petit-Saut dam, French Guiana - Emb289 P1 | ecosystem: Host-associated > Arthropoda: Insects > Digestive system > Gut ... | reverse complement strand
GGGGGGACGATAAAGTCCAGGCAGGGTTGGAGTGGAGAGGGAACACGGGCGAGCGGGAAAAAAAGAAGAAAGCCCCGAGGTTTGAAATAAAACGCAAAAAAAAAAACCCCCCCCCCCCCCCCCCTACTTTCTTATGTGGCCTGCACAGAATCAAGCGAATGTACAGCCCACTACACTATACAGCTCTGGGCCGACAGCCTGACTGGCTCACCGCTCGACTTTAACAAATCCTTTACAACTGCCTTATTTCGATAGAACTGAATGGCAGTACAGTCTGTAAATGGTGAACTGGAAAGAATCTAAATGTTATCTACTGTCAGCCATTTTAATAAACAATCTGGCTGTTCTGAGCGACAAAATAAAACCACGAAAAATCTCTGGCTGGCTGACGTTTCAACCCGGAACCTTCCACGTTTGTTCCTCAAGCAACGTAACCTTCGTGTCCTAACCAAACACGAACTGAAGCTGTTAAACGTTTCCTTTAATATAACCATAAGTCATAATAACCTGCAATACGGACACACATGCGAGTACACACCCCCTCACTCACACAATCACGGACATACCACACACACACACACACACACACACACACAATCATATCGTTACCTCGTTTTTACGAAGCAATGCTGCACCCTTAGCAGACTATTTGCGAAACTCAAAGAACCATAAAATCCTCCCTCCTTCACACTACGCATTTCTCTCACAATGAGCACGAAATGGCTTTCGTTTTAACCATCGAGCTCTACCATTCGCATAAAATGGTCTCAAATTGCTGAGGATTTTATGTATATGCCGTATTCCCTCATGGCGTATGGAGTTTTAACGACCATTCAAAATGACGGAACGAATGGTGTGGCACGGTTTATGGCTACCATGGTCTAGTGCGCAAATGCAGCATATCTTATCCCGAAACACAGCCTGTTTACGACGTGCTAAACGTACGTATAATAACGACTCAGGCCGTATAATGTGCAACCTACACGGTGTATATATAGACACATCTTCCGTAAGATCATTGAGCGCACGTCTGACCACTAAAATGAGTATTTATGCATAAAATCATCTAACTAAATGAAACAAAATTGGGGAACAAGTGGGAGTTTCTTTCTCAAGCAGTACAAGAAATTCTGGTACACGGAGTAAATTTTTAGTGTTATACGACTTCTTGAAACAACAATACACCTACTGAGAGGTCACGCTTCTTCTGACACCATGTAATTCCAGTAAACTAGTACTCACCATACAACACGAATATCCTAAACATGACGCATTTCCAACCACAAACCGTGGGTTCTGGGTTTCGCACTCTAACTCACGGGGTAAATGCAGGTCGCGAATTGGCAATATCCAAACACCAGTCTGCAGTGTGCCACTGTACTGACTACGTAAAGATTGTACAAAAAAAGGGGACTTGGACCCAGTCTTAGTCCACTTTCCTTCCGAAAAAGACAAGTCACAAAGCTGCCCCTGTGTTGTCCGTTTCAACTTCCGAACAAGCTGACCGAAGTGCACGAAACCGTAGGAACTTTACGCCATTGCTACACGGGGCTCTGTGTGCGCGGTGACCAGAACTGTACTATACTGCTGCGTGCTCTGAAAACAATTTCAGTCTCTACCGACTGAAATGATTCAGAACACAAAGGTTTGCTCGAGCATAATTATGTCTTCTGGGCGACTTCAACGATTAGTGCATGCGTGAAGTTCGCTTGTTTCTTTGCTAACATTTACAGGTATCATCAAAACTGTCTGTACCCCATGCGCAGTTTGCAATTTATGTTGCTATGTATAATGTACAGGGTGAACATAAAGTCTTTCCCTGATTACAAACATTTATTACAAGAAAACTACGTGGAATACATATTTTTTTAAACCATTACTTAAGTTAGTTTCTAAAATTTTGTCAGGTTTTTATTGTAACATTTGGTTTTTGGATACATTTCCAAACAGGTGGATTGGGAGAGATGGTCCGGTACCTTGGCCACCACGATCGCCGGATATCACCCCCCTTGACTTCTTAAAAAGAAGTCAAGGGGGGCATGTTAAGGACAAAGTGTTTTCGACACCAGTTCCATATATAAATTTGAAGGCAAGAATGACAGACGCTTTTGCTACAATAACTGAAGACATGTTGGAGAACACGTGGAGAGAAATTGATTATCGATTAGACGTTCTCCGTGCAACAAAAGGAGCACATGTTAAAGTGTACTAATGCGTTGTAAAAAAAAACTTCTTAGGTTACATTTTGAAAAAAAAAAGTTTGTATTCAAAGTACAGTAGTTTTCTTGCAATAAATGTTTGTAATCAGGGAAAGATTTTATGCTCACCCTGTATTATTCATATGAAATGTGTTTTGCTCAGTCAGTTTACTTCCATCAAATTTAGAAAAAATATTAGCTACGCCAAAAAATGCTTCCAAGCTCCAGGCCCCCCTCTCGCTGCCTGACAATCGTACGGCTTTATAATACAACTTTAAGTGTTTCCTGCATTCAATACGGTTCGCCATTTCTGGTACGCCACAGATCAGTCAGCCAGCTACCTCAGCAAAACAGCACTATAAGGGCCTATGTGTACCAGTATTTTCCTTTTTCAACCCTTGCTAGGTTACAATCATATTCCGGCAGGCACTGTCATTTATAGTTCATATCTTGACATAGAAAGCACAATTTATCCAAGTGTAAAAGCATTTCCTCTTTTACAGTTCACAGAGCATCAGCTCGCTGAACGTAACAGCGCTGCAGATTTAACGCCGTTTAGGGCGCGTGGTTAGTACAGTACAGTATGCTACAAAGGATCTGAAAGTGGTTACTGCTCATTCGTTTTCATTTTATGTCAACATTCACCCCCCATGGCTGTGTACAGTTTATTGTTTTACCGCGTGTGACACTTTACTTGTTACCATGCCTGCAGGTTCTAGTGTGAAAACGCGGCCAAGTACTTACAAGTACGCAGCAGCAAATTCCTGGGCTCCTGGGATTCAAATCTTGCTAGGAAGATAGTTTACTTTGATCGTCAGTAGACAGTGAATTCGGTGTGGGTGGATTCCCGCGAACGCAACTACCTTTCATGGGATCACCTTGACTGAGAGATTCCGTGACTGTCGCGGGGAACGTAGGACGTGCACGGTCTTGTAATATACCCTGGCATTCACCTTACAACTGAGGAAAATACAGGAAAACATCTGCCAGGGTAGGAGAAAAATTGCCAGACACATTTCATTGACGTTACGGACGAGCCTGCTGCGACAATTATCATGGTCTATGCAGTTCAAGAGGTCACACCTCTTGGTTTTCGTGGTCCTGTGATGGAGGCAGCAAGCTATACTCCAATCGACACGGCGTCCTATGAAGGACACTTGAATCTCCATCGACGCCGCTGTGGGAATCTGAGTCTCACCTAAAGATAGTCATTTAAGATTTGGAGAGAAAGGCAGGATGGACTTAACTTCCAACTAACAGCAACCTAAGAACCGAACGGCCCATGTGGTAATCAGCACTATAGTCGTGAGCTCCTGATGATGGGCATAATAGTGCCAGAAAGATGTTGAGCCTATCATAAGTGTAATAAAACAATAAGTAGCATCTAGTTGGTTCTTATTCTTCAATTATCACAACGATGCACGGTCCAGCACACATCAGACCTCTCTCAGGAGTCAAACATGCGACTGGATTCCCCTCTAACAGAGAAAAATTCTCGTAAAATACAGGGCCACATGCCATTCGTACTTGGATATGGTGGTAATTTAATTAAGTCCTAGGAAAAGGATTGTCTGTGTTTCATGCATCATGAATATCTTTGAAACGACTGATTTGTACCTGCCATACATTATACAAAATCGAATGAAAAACTACTGCAACATGCGCAGTACTCCATTACATTTCCACTCTTGTCTTTCACAATAAAGGAAGAACATATTTATTGAATTCGTTGTCACGCTAACACATTTTACGAACAAGGACATGTATTATACGACATCAGTATGTGTACTTATCGGCACTCACAATCTGCACGTAAGGTTATTACATATCACCTGCCATTTCTATCAAACAGAACATAGTGCTACGTGTTTTTCCCCCGCTGTACAAGGACATCATTATACAAATTTAGCTCCATGATAAAGCTCCTTTTTCAACGGATAACCTGTCAATGAAGTACCTAATTAAAAAAAAAAACAAACAAAACAAAACAAAAAACCCCCCAAAAACGAAAGTTTTTTTTTTCTGCCATATTCGTTGATCACTGACCAGTTTACGCAACCCATTTATTAGTACCTACATACTGCACCCTTACGCTGCTCAAGTGGGCTTCCGACTAAAAAGCAGCCCAATCGTACAAGACGTTTTCATATTCAGTTACGTCAAGAAACCAGTGGCTCTCACCCAGCGTGCCGCGGTAAACTAGCACTAGTGCCACGAGTGTGCCGCCAGGCTCAGAAGAATGAGGACATGATATTCAATACGAAAACTGAAAATCAAACACTGTTAACACCACATTATTATCCGTAACGCAGGAAGTCTTGGTACCTAACTAGTCAACGCATGACACAAAACTTGGAAGCACATACAAGTACCAATGGTAGTAACAGTTAATGTTCACAGCGCTGGTGGCATTACAATAATGTTTGTGAAAGCGATGAACATCCCTTCTTACCGGATTCCGTCCGTTGACACCGGTCACAAACAGTAAATATCTCACGTTTCGGTACGCAATGTTCTGTGTCGATTGTCCGTCGCTCAATCGTTTTTCAACTGTGTGATCACATTTCATGCTGCAGGGTCTTTCGTGAGAAGCTAACAGTTTCCGTGCTACTCGAGTAATTTTCTCCGCATTTTATGAAACCCAAAGGTCCATTAATGTGTTCACAAACAACCCACAAATTCCTACCATCCTCGGAATGTAATATTATCTCGTCTATGCCTAGGTCCTCCAAGTGGTCTCTTTCCTTCAGGTTTCCCCAGCAAGAGCCTGTACACATTTCTCTTCTACCTATATTTGTCTCACACTCCGTCCACCTCATCCTCCTAAACGTAACCACATAATTAATATTCGACGAGGAGTACAAATCATAAAAGGACTGATCATGACAATTTTTTTTTTCCAATGCCCTATTACTTCCGATTAATCACAAGAATAAATGATTTCAACATTTACAAAGTATGAGTAATAGGAACCGGTAAGCTAAAATGTACGGATTTTAAAAATAAAATGAACGTTTTGGTGCCGTGATGGAGCAATACGATATAAAGTCTGGAAATCCCTCCATTTATCTAAACTTTTAAAAACGACCACTGTCTCAAAACTTTATCGACTTTCCGCTTTGCACAAATTCTGTTTTCAAACACTAGAAGTGCAGTCCCTGTGAATGCAATGAAGGCATAAGGGAGAGTGGAGGCAGAGCTCCACTCAATGCTCACGTCAGCAATGGATGGAGGCGAGTGGTCGGCATCACGCCTCGGATACTTCACCCTCGAGGAAAGAGCCCCTAGGAAGCCCCCAAGTACCCAATGAGTTTTATTTAATAAGCAATACTGTATAATAGGCGTGTTCTTATTATACATTTAGCCCCCCATTCTAATTCCGGCGAGAGAGAAAATTGAGTATCCCAAATATGCCGCGGGCTCTGAAACGTTACGATCCACTACTATGGAACATTTATAGCACTGCAATCGAAACTCACGGGCCGAGTCATGACAGACGGACGTTGCCAAGTATACGCAGTGGTCTGACCTTCATGCAATGAGCATCATGGCGATAATGCAGGCTTAACTTTAGGTATACCTGTTGAGCTGCTGGTAAAGTAACACAATTGCTTATCTGTCGTTATGCTGCAGCATAATGTGTGCCAGGACAGTCTGTGATACAGATAACGCGAATCGGCCAAGGCTCAAGGAGACTGAAGATATTTCTACACAAACGAACACATAAGTCACAATCACACATTACGGAAATAGCAGCAATTAAAAAACTCGTTTTACACATGGTTTTCGGCTATGCCTTAGCCATCAACATGCAAACCTCCTGTACACTTAAATCAGTGCCACACATTGTGCCAATTATGGTGTGACTATGGAACCACAAATTACTACAACGGACTTCAGCCACTTATTTAAAATACAGAACACTACAAACTTTAATTTAATGCTATTCTGAAGGCGCTGAATTCCCGCTGTTCACGTCCATCCACCCACCTATCCATTCAGTGGTTCTCTGCAACACTCACATAAGTCTGCCTTCTAAATATCAGTGCGAAGAAGTCCTAACTTCCCCTTCTACCCCCTTCAAGTCACTGCAGCTAGCAATATTTTGGGTTACTGAGGCCCCTGCCGTCTCATTTCTTAATAAATGCAATTTTCTGAAATAAAAAGAGCCCTAATGGAATTCTCAGAAAGTACCATCATACGAAATACGAATGTCACTAAGTCGATTGCCAAAAAAACTCAGTTTTCTACACTGCTTTTTGTAGAGAACTCCTTACCACGCCTCGTGAAAATCCGACGAAGGGTGTAGACGCTGACACCAGTCACAGACAAGTGAACGGACGTGTTTACCATATAAGGCTTTCTTTTACTTGGTAAAGAACGCCTAAAATCTGGTCCTTTCCCAGGATACGGTACCTCACAGAATACGCATCAACCGGTAACCATGTATGCCAGGACATGCGGCATGTAAGAGCGTGTACCTCTTAGACAATACAACGTCACTATAATGGGCATTAAATTGTCTAGGTAGATTACCAGACTTAACTAATTTATACCGTGTGTCTGTAAGACAGAGCCGAAGATCCATTTATTACTTCTGTGCTCTGTTGTACGTAGTAAGTTTTATACCGCTATTTTATTCTGAAACAGTTTCCAACGTAGTATTTTAACTCGTAATTTACAATTCCCTGTACACTTTAATGTTTATCGTTACTATTGTTTTGTACTTCCGGTGTTGTCAGTGCTTATGTTTTTCTTGGGATTCTACATTCGTATACAATACTGTTCGACTGTGACCTGTTTTTGCTGTTTATTTTTAAGCATAGCACAATGGGGCGTACAAATTAAAGATCTTGACACACAGTTCGTGATGGCGGTGATGTTAGACATAGTCGTTTTCTTTTTCCCTCGAAGATCGACCTACTCACTTACTCCATGGTGCAGAGTCCTTCTTGAGAATCTAACTGGTTTGCAGCTAGTCAAGAAATTCCCTGCATTTCACGGAACCCGAAGGTTCATTACCGCACTCACAAGCGTCCGCCACCTGTCCCCATCCAGAGCCAGCCCAATCCAGTCCATATACCCACATCCCACCTCCTGGATATCCATCCTAATGTTATCCACCCATTCAGGCCTAGGTCTCCCCAGTGGTCTCTTTCCCTCGGCACACAAAAACCACAAGGCCCTAAAGTGCGCCGGGATCAGGATCATTCACCTCACAAATCAGTCAAACAATACAGTCGAGGACTGGCCCTTGGATACAGAACGGACTAACACAAGCCAAGCATATACATATAACGTAATATGTTGGTGCGTTCGCGTAACGTTTATACCTCCTCGACTATCTGACAGTCTGGTATCATATCATTGGAAGAGAGCACTTCTACGACAACTTAGTATCGCCGGCAACAATCAAAAGTATTTAGGTTTTAATGTAAAAGTATTTAGGTTTTAATGTAAAGTGCCTGATATGTTTGCCTGATTTTAACCAATTTTGGATCTTCTCGACAAATTTTCATAGAAGTCCTCGATATCAAATTACACGGAAATGCGTCCAGTGAGAGCCGCGCTGATACCTGCTGACGGACGGACATGACGAAGCTATTAGGCGCTTTTCGCGACTATGCGAGCGCGCCTAACAAGAATACACAACGACAGTTTGCACTTTTCACCTGACTTTGCGGTTGCAAAACTCGTAGTCTTAAAATTCCTCCTTTCAGCACTTCCACGGTATTCCTATTCTCCTTCATAATGACACGCTAATGCACCAATTGGCCGTTTCACCACAATCCACACTTTCTGCCATATTATCGATCTCACGTTTCCCATGTGTTTCATCCCTCCTTTTGTCCCTGTAATTCAAGCAAATGAACTTAATTCTGCCGCTTCCACACACATTCATCCCTTCATCCCTGGCACCATACGTCAGGGTTCCCATATCACAGTTTAATTCATGGTCGAGATGTGACCTGTTACTTTCCGAATACCCAGCTAAAGGATCAACAATTCAACCGCGATGTTTGGTTTGCCATATCTTACCGCCGGTGTACACAACATCGGGTTATTCTTGTGAAAAGTGCTGACGTTCTTCTGTGCCACGTAGTTCACCAAATTCAACAGGTACATGTCCTCATTACGACATATTTATTCCAGCATGAACTTCAGAACTTCTTGTCTCGAACACACTGCTCGTGACAGAACAGTGTTGTCTATAACCTGAGCAGTTTGTCACCAGAGTCACGCTGCAATCAGGTTTGCGCTGGGACACGGGCCATTGAAACACAGCCGCTCCTTGTTCCAAAAGTACGAACACAACTTGGATAGACTTACTTAAACGAAGACGACCTATTATAATAAACTACGAGTGAACTCATACACATGTTGGTGATAAAACAACTGTCACCTACCAACAAATTATGAACACTGCTTCATTCTAATAAGGAAATGTCTGGACAGTTTGTCTGTACTTGATTATGCACACAGAGAGAACACAACAATGCCCAAGACGTACGCGCATAGATCGTAACAGGGAAAACGTTCTTAGCAGTCAGACCGTTTATTTTATGAGTATGTCAACATCCCAGACTGCACAGCGTCGATGACACCTGACTGGTAAGTGCAATGTACCTTGGAAGAAAGTCGTCGTGGCCTAATCAAGGTACTGTCCCGGGACTTTCATGGAGGGACAAAAGATCACCAGCTGTTTCAGTCAGGACAGCTAATGTACCTACTTTCTTCCCTGTGGCGCTTCGGCCCGATGCCGGGTAATGGCCTCCCTTATTGGGCTTCGCGATCACTCATTGGACACACCACATTCGGTAGGACTCCTCTGGACAAGTGATTAGCCCGACGCAAAGATCTCTACCTGACAACACACAACAATCACAAGAGACAAACATCCATGTCCCCGGCGAGATTCGAACCCACAATACCACCGAGTGAGCGGCCGCAAACCCACGCCTTAGACAGTGCGGCTACTTGGATCGGCAGCCGGTGTACCTACCGGGATTCAAATTTGGCACCCGAATGCAAGTTGTGGAGAAACTAGACGCCACATCTTCACAGTAAAAGTGAACCACAACTAAAACCACCTTCCCACTCTACCTGCATCTATGAGGTTTCGTTGTCACAAATTTGTCCGCATTTCTAATTCTTCTTCTACAACTTCTGACAACATAAACTTCGTTTATTCAATCGCTCTAGTAGTATTACGTAAAGCTAACTTACGATTCACATGGTGCATGAATCCTCTTTATGTGATCTTCGCGGATAAAGCAGAACTGCAGAACAACAAAATCATCAGTATGGTAATCACCGGGATGCCAAGTGGACTAAGGAAAGGGTTCAACCTTCCCTTCACAGACGCCTCTTTTGCTACATCCCTTTGTCTCGCTTGTCAATTAACTGGAGGCAGCGCATAAGCCTATGGTCACTAGAGGATGTTGGGGGACACTCGGGGAGTCTTTACGAGGTGCTGAGTCACCACAAAAAGATATGGCGGGGTGGATAGTAATAGTGCGATAGAGACAAGGAACAAGAGAGTAACCCGCAAATTGGATCACTTGGTGGAAATGGCAAGGCCTACTCACAGCGCTGCCGGAGGAACTACTATTCTCTTTCTCCAACAGCTCAGCTTAACAGAAGAATGATAACAGAAAACTGCGAAGATCAAAGAAACTAATGCGCTTGGGTTGACATCATTACTCACAAAGCAACAATAATAAAGGAAAGTACAGCACTAAACCACCCACGTCCGACTACACAGACACGCTTCCAGGACAATCCACAACCGGCACGTAGCAGACAAGCAGACACTCCATTCATCGAGAACAAGTTGTCCATGAAGAGTGCATTCAATTTTGGTCATTACGTGTTACTTAAAAATGATACAATCTCATCAGCCTTTCATAAGATTGAAGTTCAATAATGGCATTTCTAATATACCAATTCATCATTGGGCCTTGTATGATTGTATTGTTCCAGCGCAATCAATGCTGGCGTATGGTGGGGGGGGGGGGTGTGAAAAAAACTGAGAACTGTTGAGT
>Ga0123355_10021885_pt1 | contig 10243 bp, 6 predicted proteins | sample TergutEmb28metaG_3_FD_89872 | JGI IMG/M metagenome (GOLD analysis project Ga0123355, IMG submission 89872) | Embiratermes neotenicus P1 segment gut microbial communities from Petit-Saut dam, French Guiana - Emb289 P1 | ecosystem: Host-associated > Arthropoda: Insects > Digestive system > Gut ... | reverse complement strand
CTAGCGTACTGTAAACCACGGGATCCCGTAGGTAACAATAACAGATGTACCTTGTATGATACCATATTTTATAAGCCTGAAGATGACCCCATACGGTCGAAACATGTAGCTGTACTAATTGTTGCATTATTTTAACTTTGCACCAGAGTGTTGTGTTCGACGGACAATAAATTATAAATTGTTATATTGGCACAATGGGATGGAAAACCCTCAACTTAGGAAAATAGTTGACGAGATGACGTAAATGTATTTCTACCAAACTGGACGGCACGACATCCTATGCGATCTTAATTTGTATAAACATTTATTGTTCTAACTAGTTCACAAGACTGACAGAAAAAAGCTATATGTTACATATGGGGCAGATCTTTAGTAGTGAGACCACTGACTATAGAAACTTCGAGTAGATGCTCCATTATGAACAAGCAGTAAGTGTACGCACCATTACGTGATGAATGTTGAAGCTATTGGAGAATGGCTGGTTTTATTGAACATAAAGATGAAATGTAGGTAGCACTTATAAACTACAGTATCGTATCAGAAACTGTGATGTGATGTGATGTTAGGTGAGGTGGTTCAGTCCGGGAGATATTGGGTTCGATATTTTATCGGCTGCAGAATTCAGTTCTGTGTTATATATAATGAGGTCCCGTGAATATGATCGACTTACGTCAGCCGACTACGGCGAGTTTCGAGAATCTGACCAAGTTATTGAGACTTGAATATCTCAGTGCGATATATATGGCGTTCTTGTGGGACGGGTAGCCGTATAATTTGGTAGATACCAAATTTTTGTATAAACCTGCTACTTACATCTACCCTGAAGATTGAGGCTGCTTTTTCCTCCGAAACGTTGGCACCGATCTGTCCACTGTACAAGACTTTATCCTCTAGAAGATCGTGAATCCTATCATTAGGTGGCCACTCAACTGGCGTGAACTGTCTCCTTTTGTTGCAGAAGTTGGTGCAATTTTTTCCTTAATCCCGTTGTATTTATTATGCATAGAATGGTTTTATTTTTTTGCGATCTGCTGCATTGTAATCGGGACGAAATGTAGCGGCGATTCGGGGGAGCAGGTAGGAGCGGCTGAGACTTTATATTCGCTGTAGAATCAAAGGGAACGTTTTTGTTTCGAATTCGGTATATTTCTGCTAGACTGCACGATGTCACATCCAGGATTTAAGTAATCATTAATAGTCAACGCACTGGGAACTTCAAATCTTTTAAGATATTAGGTTAACTGAGACCTTCGCTCTGTTGGAATGTTGTGCAGCGAATGTTGGTAGTTCGTAGTCGTTCCCCGACAGCCGGTCTGCCCCATCTTCAATAGTCAAGAAGTTCATTACATTATGTTGGTAGGTAAGCTGAATTAAGGTATATGACATTATTGCTGAATTCATCCTTACAGATTACTAAATTTTAGGCGTTTGTTATTGGAAGTGAAATTTGCGTCCCCATATGGCAAACTGTCACTAAATCTTGTCGTTCAATTCTGACTTTCAGCCATATTGACGCACGATAAATTAAACTCTACTTTTTGGCTGTAAATGGAAAAACAGACAGCAGTAAATGTCATAAATTACAAATAATGCCGTGCGGATGTTTTAATTATATTATCGAGTACGCACTTTCAATTCGTGCCTTGGTGTCCACGCATGCGCTCTTGCTCTACTCGTAAATTATCACACAGCTATTGTCGGGGCCAAATTAAGGGAACGATGGAAGTGTAGGAAATACTGTTCTGTGTTTCCTTCTGGATGTGCTGCTTCTTCTGCGTTCCATTCATACTTTTAAGTTACTCTAGTCTAGATCACTTATCCTAATGCCATTTGAATAATAGTACGGCAGTGGATATTAATAATGTGTGTGTTTTTGTGATACCTCATTATGACTTCATCATTGACTTTAGCTAAATATCTGAAGCCCGATGTCCATATGAATTGTAGAAGAATTAAATTCTTACCTCATAGATAGCACACAGCATCCATATTACAAAGACTGACTAGTTGTTCAAGATTTTAAAGCAGCTAATCGCTGTTCATAACACGGGTCCTACAAAAATCCTGAATACTCTATACAAAAAAACTGCAGAATTGTATGATTAGTAAAGGAGATGATATATAAAGTGATCGTTTTGTTTCAAAGGAATGAGGAATGTGGAATACATTTTAGGGACGATGTGTTGTATTACATTTTTCTCTCTGTGCTGGGATGAATCGCAGTCCATTCAGTACTGCGGTAATTGCCGTACCTATCATAGGGTACAACGCCCGTTTCATAGACGAATAAATGTGGAGAGCTTGTGAGATACTAACCCAAGTGCTGACCACGAATTATGCGTAGATTAACCCGATACTGAATGCGGGCTTCTGAAGAGAGAATCGGCCAAGACAGTTGGAGCTGTGCAGTGTAAGTCAGGTACTACAAACAGTGTATTTTGAATTCTCGGCTGTATGTTTTGATGGCGTACCTACGTGAGTGGCACCTTGTACCGACTGCGTCTATTTTACGAGGTGATTAAAAAAAAACATAGCAACGGTCGGTAACGAGGCGTCGTTAACGTCGTTATAACAGCTATTAATAAATATGTATAGGAATCACTGAGCCAAGAAAATCATAAAATTGTACATAAACTTTGTTTCTGTGCGTACAAACACTTTCCTGTCTCTGTGGACTCCTGTGCGACTGTCAAATATCTCTGGGGTCACCAAACTACTGCCATCCTTTGTGTGATCGATTAGTTACACAAACTCGGTAGGAGACACAACAACCGTAAAAAGATACATCACCAAGTTCAGTGAGGAGATGGGCTAAACAAACTGGTATTCTGATCCTAACAGTTCTTCGTTTTATAACCCATATTTTGCTGTCAGACTTAGGGTCACATTGGCAGTCACTTGTGCGGTAGGACAGCTTCAGATGCTTTTCGTTTTAAGGACACGTGAGCTTAATTATCAACTCGAAAGAGCCCTTCCTTAGGAATTTTCGGTTATTGGATTATCGGTGAAGTTCAGGAATATTCGGCTTTTAGATTATCGGTAAAATTCGGGAATATCCGGATTTTGGATTATCGGTGACATTTCCTAATATTCAGATTTTGTATTGTCGGTGAATTCAGGAATATTCTTTTTTTAATTATCGGTGAAATTCAGGAATGTTCGGATTTTGGATTATCAGTGAAATTCAGGAATATTCGAATTTTAGATTATCGGTAAAATTCGGGAATATTCGGATTTTGGATTATCGGTGACATTTCCTAATATTCAGATTTTGTATTGTCGGTGAATTCAGGAATATTCTTTTTTTAATTATCGGTGAAATTCAGGAATGTTCGGATTTTGGATTATCGGTGACATTTCCTAACATTCAGATTTTGTATTGTCGGTGAATTCAGGAATATTCTTTTTTTAATTATCGGTGAAATTCCGTAATATGATTATCGGTGAAATTCAGGAACCTAGTTCTGTTATGAAAATTCAGATTGTCCATAGGCCTTAACATTCCCGAAAATTGAAAATTCGGCAACACCGCTGCGAGCACATCAAATCTCACCGGCCACCCCGACAGTTAAACTGTAGAGAACGCTCAGAATGCATGGAGTTTTACTTAACTTTCTCCTACGTATTCATGACACATTTACTGTAATGTATATTATAAGTAAGTAAGGATGTGGAACGAGAACACTTGGTGTAATTGGTGGTCCTATCTCGAAATCTCTCTTGAGAATATGCCCCCCCCCCCGCTCGAGTAGTTCAGTCAAGTTACGTGGCAGTCTGTCCAGTGACTGAAGCCGTAACTATCTGAAAGCACGCGTAAAGCCTTAATTTTCCTCAACGCGCTCAGTAGGCTTTTACTGCCTGTTTCTTAGTGCTCCCGAATCAGATGCCGTCGCAAGTTACAAAGCTCGGCTGTCTGTGCCAGAATAACAAGATTTACATTGGAATTGTTGTCGCTTATCGTGGAAGCAGCACGTAATCCAGGACCGCTCAGTAAACAATTAGAATTGTTACGACTGTTTTGTAACCGGATGCAAGGTGTAAGTGCCAGTTCATTACATTACTAAGCTAACAGCCTATTGAGTGTCGTGGGTCGAGAATTCAGTGAAAGCAGACACTGTTGCCAATTTAACTGCGCTTTGTACCATATGGCAACTGTGTAACACAGAACTGTGAGTTCAGTAGTGTATTGCGATCTTGCAAACTTTTCTTTCTCACATACTATAGCTGCACGTTTTTTAAAGTGGAGAATGTACGTGGATATTGTGGCGCGCTCCTGTGTTACAGTTTTTGGATTTAAAAAAAATCTATTTTTTAATAATACCGAAAACTTTAACTTAAGACCAAATGTTCCCATCAATGAGTTGGTGAAAGTCGTTAACATAATGCGTGAAAGACACGGCATTGACGTAAGGCTGAAACAGGAAATAATGAAAATTTCCCGAACCCTAATTGACCAGAATTACTTCCGGTTTCATGATAGCCACATTTATGATTGACAGTAAATTAGTTGTGCTTTGACTGAACCAACTCTTAGAATATTTAAGACTGCAGGGAAGAGCGTGTTCATCATAACGTACGTTTTATTTTTCCTCTAATTTCGACTTGAATAATTTTTTACTCTGGTGATTACGCAATATTTTAGGCTTGAGTGCGCAGCAACGCCGCATGTAGGTCTTAGTTCAATGTCCGCTGTTTTTATCTGCGTTTAATCGAAACCGGAATGTGTCAGTAAAACTTAGTGAAAAGTCCTAATACAAAATTTCATGAAAATCTGTTAAGATTTTATATGCAGACAGACGCAACCTCCCCTGTACGCATCCGTTTTTTGTACTTTGCGTAAATAGTGCGTAGAAAGAGTAACTGATGAATGTCTAATTTGCTAGCTAGTGTGCGAGTAGTGTAACGTAATGTGTACTGCTTCATGCACAGTATATTAACAAACTATTGCCACAGAAATGGTGATAGTATTGACAAGTGTGAATGTCAGAGTAAGCGTGACTATTGTGAACTATCACCATCATCATGATCATTATCCTGATAGATCACTTTGTAGGATTAAAGACGATTACACTCTTGACATAATTCATTTATACTTCCTGCGTTTTAGGAATAATCTGTGGCAGTGACTAAAATTTACTGAATTACTTTTTGGACACACAGACTGAAATAATAAGACCCGTTTAAAAATATTCGATGGACTGTACCACACAATGTACAAAGTGACATAATGAACATCAAATTGCTATAGGCTTACGTTAAGTGCAAGAGAGGAAAACGAGCACACCGACACACTTTTTGCCAGCAATCTCATAACATAATTAATGTAGTCGATCTTTTTTATGTCAGTGGCAGTGTAGTGCCCATTGTTAAGCGTTGATGAAAAAGTACAGAAGAGTGCCTAATGTTGAAGCCTTCTTTCTCGCCCTTTGTTACCTAGTACCAGCGCCTTCTTTTTTTTTCCGAGCTCTGTGTTGGACACTCTCACTACGGTTTGTCGGGCAGTTTCGACTTTCAGCCAGATTGACCCGTAATGATGAACATTTTTCTTCGGGCTATTGGAGGAGATTTCCTGCGTGCCTCTGTTGTGAACATCTAAGCAATTTTCACGGAGTAGTTGCAGGTGAGCGTAAGGAAGTTCAAGGGTCTTGCGTATATTGTATGTTAGTGTATGGGGTACATACAGCACTTCCTTACATTCTTTCAATTACTTTTCAGAGTTCAGCCTGTTCCTATCTAACAATTGTTAGTTGGTTTATTTTATGTTGTACATCTTCCGTTCAACAGTATAATACACACAGGACGTTACCGACTAATTGCACAATTTTCATATTTATTATACAAAACTCCTACATGTTTCGGCCCAGAAGAAGGCCAGGCTATATGGCCGAAATATGTAGGAGTTTTGTATAATATAAAAACACTGCGCGAATACTTGGTAGCGAAATGTGTGTTATTTTACTAGCAGGTTTTGAAATTGGGTTTCTGTCTTTGTTCCAATGGCCGGAATTAAATCCTGAGTGAAAGTTAGTTTAATGCACTTAATCAAGTTAGACAATTTAATTTCTGTTTATAAGAGATCGTAGGCATTTTTGTAATTTTCGTTATTATCAGCGGTTCGTATACACTGTGGTGCCAAGGACGTGGCCTGTGAAGCGATACTAGTTTTGTACAGGGAACATCGGTGCTTTCAACCGATGTTTTTGAAATTCTTATTTTTCTACAAGCAGTAAACGTAGGTTAATTTTGTTTTTCTTCGAATTAGGAGCCGCTTATTTTCCACAGTCGTTCTACTATATGATTTTCACGTTTTGAACTTTTATACGTTTTCACACAGAGTATTTTTGATTTTTGTGTTTTTTTGTAATGTTTAATGGACGCTGCTCGTAACTCGGTAGTTACGGCGCATCGCGGGGCGTGGTAGAATGAGCAGTTGACCGCGTACTTGGGAATACTGATGTAGAGAGAGGTCATGGCCAGATTTGAGGCACTGCCATGATATTTACCTGAAGTGACAAAGGAAACCATGAAAGCTTGAGGGAATAACTAGTCTTTCGGCTGAGATATGAATCTTGGCCCCTTTTTGTACGAAGTTAAATTCTGCCTTCTTGACCCCGACGTGTCGCAAAGAACAGTAATACGAATGAGATGATTCACAGCGAATGTACGTAACTTATTTTATTTAATTTTGCTGTTGTTATATGCACAACTGGAATCACCGAGTTTAGAGGAACAGAAATATGCACGTGTACATTTATAATATGCGAACGTACTGATCCCCTGAGATACAGTGTGACTTGTAGAACAAGATAATCATTGCACGTGTAACGTAATATTATGGCGCGTTAGCGTAAGAATTTTTGCACTGGAAGCGCGACAAAGAGGTCTGTGTATTGTTGATTTACATTTCACGTGCCAACAGCGTAAATTATTGAGTGTTGCACAGTAGTGCTTGATGGAGAACTTATGTCACCAGCAGCAATAAATCGTACTGAGGTCTTAAAGTAGAGTGCCCTAGATTTGTATCAGATTTTAAACAAATTCGGAGTTCCTCGACAAATTTTCATACAAGTCTTCAATATCAGATCTCGCGGAAATCCATTCAGTAGGAGCTGCACTGATAAAGCGGACGGACGGACGGACAGACGGAAGGACATGAAATTAATACCCGCTTTTCGCGACTGTGCGAACTTGCCTAATAAAAGGATATTAATATTTCCATTATTGTTGCTTATCCAGCTCAATTTCATCGCTGCGAAAACTTGATGTTCCGCTGTGAATAGAAAGCTTCCTGCGTTAGACGCGACGTACCTGCTGCTTTTGATGCCACTGCGGAACGCGTTTATCTTGAATTCAACGGCCTGTGCTTCTGTGCCATCACTAGACGGTGTATTTATCTGCAAACTACAGCACACGTCTCGATTATAATGCTGGTGTTTCAGACATACTTTTATCTAAGGTAGTAATTTAAAGGAATTGATTACAGAAAATTCGTTATTTAAACAGAACTGCCCTTATGATTGAAGAGGGGCATCGCATTGCATGTCCTATTTATTTGTGACTGCGCGGTGAGACTAACATTTTTTGCACCCAAAAATCCATCCCAGGCGGTTACAATGCAGCGACCAACACCTGAGATACGGCACAGTCCCAGCAGGGAAGTTAAACTTTTGTTCTTAAAATTTGGGAATCCCCTTATTCTGTTCTTTTTCCAAGGGCTGGCTACCCTGTTCCAGTCCTCCATACTTCCAAGTACGGATGATAATTTATGTCATGAAGACTTGTATCTCCTGGAGACTGTAGGTTCAATTTGCCATCAAGATTCCGAGTACCCTGAGAGATTTCATGTTTTTTTAGTTGCTTAAAAAATTGTGGGATAATATAGGTATCATATTGCTGTTGTCTGGATAGTGATAAATTGTAGCCTAGTAGGTGGATCAAAACACTCTGGAGAAACATGTTGTCTGCATATTTGGGCTTATAGCCTGAAGATGGTAGCTATTTTTTCCTACGAGGCGGCAGGGTTTGGGAACCCAAAAGGAACTATTTGAATCTTCTCTGACGTGGTAACCTAAGATTGAAATCAGTCCGGTCCTCACATGCAAATGTGATTTCCCCTTGCTTCTCTCGTTTCTTCGTTGGTTTCGCGGACTTACACAGATATAAATTTTATTTGTTACTTCTACCAATGGTTCGGTAACCACCGTGCAAGTTTTTGGTAGATGTAATATCTGAAGTTTTTGTGGCGGTGTTCATTGGGGTTATGGTTTGATAGTTTGTGGTACGCTGTAGTTATAAGGGCGAATGTCACTGTTTGTGATTAGCATACAGTCTGCGCCTTTAGAGGCGAAATGAGTAGGGTAGTAACGCTTTGCTTTGTATAGGTATGAATACTCTTGCAATTTTGCGTGAAACTTTTCCGCAGATTGCGTATATGCACTATTCGCTTCGACCGTGAAGGTGGGAGATAGACTGTTCCTCCAAAAGAGTGATAACCATCATTAAGAATACGCCGCACACCAACCAAGAATAGCATCACTTATGTTTATACGTTTGCATGTCTCCTGCTTTTCAACTTCTGAAAGGCCGGGCCACTATCTACGTACATCTGCCTGAATATTATGCCACTGCTTGATGCCCCAATATCTGCAACTTGTAAGTTCCTACAGTCATTAAAGTCAACCTGGCTAATCTGTGAGGCGGGAACAAAACTAGAGGCGCTTAGTTTTCGATCCTGTAATTATTTATTTGGAAGAATATAGATATTATGGTACAGATTTTGCACAGTGTAAACAACAACAGGGGGCTGTGTAAAAACATCCTTTAATCCTCGGTGTGATGTCGGTGACTAATAAATCGTTGTGGCTTGATATGTGAAATTTCGTTCGAGACAGTCCATAGACATGCGTATGAATTGCATACGAAGTATTTTCTATAAATCAACAAATAAGAACATTATAAAGTTGCGAATCTATAACGTTATATCCAACCAATATAATGCGTGCAAAATATGTGCGTAAGTAGTAAGTACTGCGCAGGAGTAAAATGAGCCAAAATAAGCCAAAAAATCGGTCATAGTTCTTCTCACATTGAATGTAATATAACCCATGCAACTCATGGAACGTATTCGCTCTTGCTAGGTGCTACTTGACCTTTAATTTCTCGTGTAAAGGCCTTTCCAAGCCCAAAGCCCCGCAGTCCGCCGAGTGCGAGCGACAACTTCTCCGACATGTGTGTGTTTCGGGTTGCCTGGTTATATCGCTGCAGGCGCTTCGGATCCAGAAAATGCGGCGATGTGGAATAAATCTTGTGGCAGCCCCTGGTTCAGCAGGGGACAGGACCCGAAGGGCGTGTTGATTGTAATAAGCAGTCCATGTGGCTTGTCGACTGTTTTGTATGAGTTTCGTGCTGTTTTATGGGGCGCAGCGTATAGTACGGAGATGTATATCACCTAGCCATGGCGATTCAAATGATATATGATATGAAATCTTTATTTCGGTGAAAAATTTGTGTAAGTATCTTCAGGAGTATTTTTTGATGTTTTGCTTATCGTGCAGCTCAGTATAGTCTTAGTAATTAACCAACTCAATGCACAAATTCTTGTTTTATACTAAGTTTATTTTATGCCTCTACATGTTTCGAGCACTATATGTCCATCATCGGTAGGTCAAAATTGTATTATACAGCATCTGGTATCATCACACCTGTAGGTGGCCGTCCCGTGCACAGTCTTCTCTCAACCTGTGCACGGCATGACCAACTACAGGTGTGATGATACCAGATGCTGTATAATACAATTTTGACCACCCGATGATGGACACATAGTACTTGAAATATGTTGAGGCATATAATAAACTTATTATAAAACGAGAATTTGTGCATTAGGTTGGTTAATTACTAAGATTATACTTCAGGAGTATTTTATTGTACATTTTCTTAGGTGGTTACGAGACTTTTTGAGGTAGACCTGTGTCTGTTTGCCACCCAATGACGGAGTCTGTGTATTGTATCGAAAGTGAGTATTCACAAGGATATGCAATGAATGTAAGCATCTGCTCTTAGTCACTCAACTTGCAGAATAATTTCCTGTATTAACCCTTTGACGCCTAACGACCACTATAGTGGTCGTACCGCACCGCTAACCTCTAAACGTTGCATTTTATGTATTTATTCAACAAATACAGGTACTGAATATTTTAAACATGGTATATACTCTTCGTTTTTTCCCCTTCAAAATGAAGTTTGT
>Ga0123355_10021883_pt1 | contig 10244 bp, 9 predicted proteins | sample TergutEmb28metaG_3_FD_89872 | JGI IMG/M metagenome (GOLD analysis project Ga0123355, IMG submission 89872) | Embiratermes neotenicus P1 segment gut microbial communities from Petit-Saut dam, French Guiana - Emb289 P1 | ecosystem: Host-associated > Arthropoda: Insects > Digestive system > Gut ... | reverse complement strand
TTTTTTTTTTTTTGTTTTTTTTTTTTTTTTTTTTGTTTTAATGAAGTTTTTTTTTGTTTTTTTTTTTTTTTTTTTTTTGTTTTGTAACCTCTTTTTTTTTTGGTTTTTTTTTTTTTTTTTGTTGACCTTGCATCTTGGTATATCCGTACAGTATGAACCAACAGGATGCACTATTTACTTTCGATTTATTTCAATAACTAACCTCTACATGTTTCGAGCAGGCTTACTGCTCATCACCAGGAGGTACTACTCTGTATATACAGCAGTTTATATATGTCACGCGTTTAGGTTGACTTGCTGTTGGCAGGATTGGAATGGAACTGGTTCCATTCCAATCCTGCCAACAGCAAGTCAACCTAAACGCACGACATATACCATCTGCTATATATACAGAGTAGTACCTCCTGATGATGAGCAGTAAGCCTGCTCGAAACATGTAGAGGTTAGTTACTGAAATAAATCGAATGTAAATAGTGCATCCTGTTGGTTTCTGTCATACAGACATACCAATTTTTGTGCTTTATGGTGCTGTGCAGATCACAGACAGGAATAGCAACTTTTCCCATGTATTGAGTCACATTTCTGAAGTATCAAAGGAATGGAATTTTCAGTCTTAGCATACAAAAAGTGTTAATTTTTTCTAGTACATTGTGTTCATAGGCATGATGAAACCAGTTATCTTTCTGTGAGCCATCATTTTGGAACAAGACGTGAAGAGCCATTTAGGGTTCTTTGTCACCTTTGCTCTGGTGTACCAAACTAAATTTTGTTCTTTTCCATTTACCAGCTTGTGCAACGCAGCTAACCTGTCCTCTGCTTGTATCTACTATACTGGTGGGTGTATGTTTTCTCTTCTCTTCTCTTTGTCACATAGCTGTAGATACCTTGGCTCAGTTTCCAAAGTACCTACTGTAGTTTCAGATGTTGGTAGATTCATGAAATTTCTGTATTTAGGTAGTAAGGAAAAAAAGATCCATCGCCTTTTTTTAGTAAGAGTGCTAATACTGATTGAATTAGCACAGTGTCCAGGGAATTGTCAATATGGTAGCATCAGAAGAGGTTTAACACATGACTGATTGTTACTCTGTTTTGACACTCTTCCTGTTGCAGTGAATGTTTCAGGATATGTGTTAGTATGTTGGGAAATTTGAAATTTAAGGTTTCTTATGATAATTACATTCTATGCAACCACTGGCAAGATAAGCATGGAAAGCTGTGGCAGCTCTTCCTTATGTATCATGACAGATATTATATTGCTCCCTTCTGGTACACAATATGTGTTCAGTGACGTACTTCACATGAAGGTGACAATTACAGAAGTGAGAATACTATGTGAGTGGTGTTTAATCTGTTCCACTGACCATTTTCAGCCTCTTTATCAGAAGTTCTAGCAAGGTGAACTGTCAGTAATTGAGCGAGTCACTGCATTGGTATAACTGCTGTGGCCATTATTCATTTTGTTATTCCTTTCATAATAACAGGAAAAACTGAATTGATAGTTAACACATTTGTAGTGGACTGTGCATGATGCATGGGTGATATTACTTTCATCATGCTGCCTGCAGTCTGCAAGTGCCCTAAGACTGGAATTGTACACATGAATGAAAGTTCTGTTTTTCATAATACTAAAATAGTAGCATTATGTTTTCACAACTGTTAATGTTTTTCATTCATTTTTAAGGAAGTATATTGGTATTGTACACAAAAAATTAATCATTTTGTCACACTATATATATATATATATATATATATGTATTACCCATTATTTTGATGAAATTGCACTAAACATGGTTTTAAGTTAAGGATAGGAATATATTTTGATTACCTTTGCTTTTATTTCTTCCCACAATTAACTGGATTTTCCGAACTACTGGTGCGTTCTGTGTACAGGTAAGAAGTGCTATGACGTGCAATGAATTGTATTTCAGTATGGCTGTCCCTTATTTAGCTAATAGCTATAATTATTTTGTTTATGCATTGAAACCTTGCCCATTTAATTGGCATGAAGGTTGAAACTATACACTGCTCTGGTTTGTAGTTTCTGTACCTATTGATATTGATTGCAGGTTGGCCTGTTCAGGACTAGGTTTTAATGAGGAAAAACAGTGTGTTGAGATGTGTTTTGGAGTAACTCTTTAACCTTTTGCAGTCCAAGTTATTCTTCTGAATTCCTACAGACTGGTCCACATTAATTTTCCAGAAAATATCTTCGCAATTCACAAGCAGCCACTTGATAGCAGCAGCTTAGGGAAAACAAAGCACTGTGAAATTTAACATGAAATTGGACTGATAAGGGTGAATAAATTGATTGATTTTCATATAGTTTCATGGAAACTACTCAGTGAAAGGTTCCCAGTACAGTATGTTAGAAGTTTTTATCTTCATTGTTTCCAGCATAAGTCGCCTGGCAGTGGAGTTTACTTATCTACGGCTTTATTTCATTCCTGGTTGTGCTGATAAATGATTTATTCCATAGGTTAAATTTCACATGATCAGTTCCTATACCCAAACCCAGGATGGGAAATAAAGCAATCAGAATTGTAGATGAAAAAAGTAGTGCAGATAAAGAAAGAAGGCATACTTTTCTGTTAGCAAGCTGCCAACTAACATCTGACATGACTGTAATCCTTGTTGTCACTGCTGTAAGAATCTTGGATTCCACATTGTTGTTTCATTCTTTCCCAACCATGTACTGAGTTGTTCACGTTTTGTACTTCTCATCGCAGCTTTCATGTCAGATACATGTAACATAGTGAATAGTTTGTGACACTGTTTATACACCCAACTCATGCAGTTTGTCTGATTTATTGTTTGAGTGATATGACCCAAGTATGCAAAAATTTAGTTCATTCTTTTGGAACTTCATAAAAAAAATTGTGAGTTCCTCATTTCATTGGTGTGGGCTGTATTGAGTTGCATTGCATTTCTTTGTCTAGTATATATCTGTACTGCAGAACTGAATATGCAACACATTTAAAACTGCATGTATGCACTTTGAGATATGATGTGTAAGTGACTGGCCAGGTGGGGTCTCGTTGCTTTGGGGATATGGCATCACATCACTGGCAGATTGGTGCCCCACATGGAAGACAGCATTGTGGTCTCACCTTCTATGTCTTCATTTCTCCATGTGCTGTGACACTTCAATTTTGTGGCTTATTAGTATGCACAGTGTCACATGCTTTGTCACCAACACAGGTACTGTTTTCACATACTCTGATCATGTTGGCAATAGGGACATCTGGTGCCATTCAGGAACACTGCTAGAACTTGTGCTCCTAGCAAGAAAAAGTAATGGACCTAAACCATTATTTTGGAAGAGCAAATTTTCATATTCAATTTTTTCATGGATGTTTGCTGTTTTCAAGTAAATATATTGCTGGATTGGTTGATAGATGGCAGAGCTATGCAGTGACACCAGTGTCTCAGTTTTTCATGTTCTGAACATTTGCTGTTTTTCTGGCAGTGACCTGGTCACTGTACTGACATGTGCAGAACTTAAATGTGTATGTGCAACTACAACTATTGTTATTAACTTTGCATTTAGTGTTTGTCGATTGAATGAATGAGAAGCATTGAGTATTACCATTTTGAGTTGAACAAAATTTTAAATTTGGGGTACTGAGTGGTGTAGTCATATGTTTATAATCCCACCATATTTTTGTGTTCAGTAAATGCATTTGCATTCTAGTAAATGAATAGTTGGTATGGGGTAATATGACAGGTTAGGTGATTTCTCTTTTGTTGCACTTTTTCCCTACACATGTACATTTAACTGAATCTTCATACGTCAACTGGTTGTTCATTTACTCCATATTATATCCAGTTTTATCAGTAGCAAATCAAGTGTGAAGTTCCAGTTGATTTGAATCTTAAATTAAGTGTAAATATTTAAGGTGTCTGTGGGATGTAGTCTTAAATCTGTCACTACGTGGACAATTTATTGAGTATTGTGTAACTTACCATAAAATGGTAATTTTTTGTAGATGACAATGTGTTTGTCTTGTTCCAAAGATGTGCATGATCATGAACACTATATATAAGTAAATGTCCTCCTCTCAGAATTATAGTTCTCAAGTAAATCATTTAGTAGATTAACACACTTGTATCATTTAGTAACAGGTAGGAATTATCACCTAATGTCAATATTGAAATATATTGTTCTTTAATGTTGTGTTCGTGAAGATTTTAATGTGTTTGCTAGAGTCAAAAATTGCCCTCTTCCCCCATCCAACAACTTTCGTACTCTTACTTACTCCATGGCACAGAGTCCTTCTTGAGAAGCTAACTGGTTCTCAGCTAGTCATATTCCCTGCATTTTATGAAACCCGAAGGTACATTACTGCATTTGTCTGATACATGTTCTATCCTGAGCCAGATCAATCCAGTCCATGTCCCCCCATTTTGCTCCCTGAAGGTCCTTCTTAATATTATCCTCCCATCTACACCTGGGTTTTCCAAGTGGTGTCTGTTCCTCAGGTTTTCCCACCACAATCCTGTATGCACCTCTCCTCTCCCCTTTACATGCTACATGGCCCACCCATATCGTTCTTCTTAATTTGATCGCCTGAATAATAATTGGTGAGAAGTACAGATCATTAAGCTCCTCAGTATGTAGTCTTCTGCACTCCCATTTTACCGCATCCCTCTTAGGCCCAAATATTGTCCTCAGCACACTATTCTCAGACACCCCCAGCCTACATTCCCCTCTCATTGTGAGCCACCAAGTTTCACACCCATACAAAACAACAGGCAAAATTATAGTTCCATATATCTTAATCTTTATATTTTTGAATAGCAAACTGGAAGACAAAAGATTCAGCACCAAATGATAGCAAGCATTCCCTGACTTCAGTCCTCTCTTAATTTCTTCCTGAATAGAATTTTGATTTGTTAAGGTTGTTCCCAAATATTTTAAATGTTCCACCCTGTCAAAGGAGCTGTTGTCAGTCTCTATACTGTGACTTCATCCTGCATTCAGATATCGAGACATAACCATGTACCTAGTTGTATCAGCATTTATTTCAATTCAGTCTCCTTACTAGCAATTACTAACACTTGTTTTTTTTTTTTCTTTTTTCTTTTTCTATGTAGTATATATGCTTCCCCCAGTATATTATCATTATCAGCATAAACCAGAAGCTGGTGTGTTTTATTTGAAGCCATCGTGGTTTACCTGAACCATCCTAATAGCATATTCTAAAGCAAAGTTGCAAAGCAATGGTGACAAAGCATCTCCATGTTTCGGAACTTTCTTAATAGGAAACATGTCAGCCAAATGTTCGCCTACCCGGATTCTGCTGTAGGTTTCATTCAGACACATTTTTTTTTTCAGCCCTACTAGTTTCATGGGGATATGAAACTCAATGAGAATATTATACAAGATCTCCCTCCTAACCAAATTATAGGCTTTCTTGAAGTCTATAAATAGCTGATGCACTGCTTCATTGTATTCCCATTCTTTGTCAAGTATTTGTTGAATGCAGAATACGTGATCAATAGTTAACCTGTTATGTCAAAATCCACACTAATGATCCCCAGTAATTTCCACTGCATATGGAGCTAATTTTGACAGCAGGATGTTGGATAAAATTTTGCATATAGTTGACAAAAGGGATATGCCTATAATTACTACCATCTATTATATCACCCTTCTTATAAATAGGTACAGTGATTGACTCCTTCCAATCATCAGTCAATTCCTCCTTATTGCAAAAAGAATTAATATGTTTATGGTTCTTAGAGCAAATCATTCTACCCTCTGCTTTAATCAGTTCTGCTGGGATTTGATCAGTACCTGGTGATTTGTGTCATTTCAGCTTTTCAGTAGCCATCTCAAACTCAGATGTACTGGGCTGAGTATCCCCATGTACATTCCATAGCTGAGAGAACTGGTTCCTCCACCTAGCCAAAATACTGTGGGAGTCTGTAACCAAATCACCCTTCTCATCCTCTGCTTTATTAGTTATAGTGTGGTAACCCTTCATACAGTCATTGATACCCCTGTACAAGTCTCTGATAATCTAGATCTTACTGTTAGTTAAAGTTCATCAATTTGAGGTTCCAGATATTCCTTCTTTTTGTTCCTGAAATGTCTACTAGCTGCATGTCTTACATTGTTTAGATTATCTGCATTGCTTTGGTTTGGATCCTGTAACCACTGCATTTTAGCCTGCTTCTTTTAATGTACAAATTGTGAAGATTCTTCATCAAACCGTGGTTTATGCTGCTTCAGTTCATACAAACCTAGACTCTCTTTAGCTGAATTTTTTATATTCTCTTTAATCTTTTCTCAAAACCTATTTATGTCCTTCCTATCATTTAAGTTCTCCAAAGCTGGAAACCTGTTTGATATCTTAATCTGATGCTGATTCCTAATCTCCTGCTCACTTAGCTTCCAGAGATTAAATCTCCCCACGTCAAACTTCTGTGCTGCTTTTTTACTTACTGCCAATCTTTCCCTAACATTTTCAATCACCAGGTAGTGATCAATATCACTGTCAGCTCCCCTGGAAGATCTTACATTGAGTATATATAATGCCATCTCCTATCTATCTATCTATATGTGATCAATCCAGTTGTGAGTCTTCCCATCGGGAGAGGTCGGGGTGTAATTATGGATGTTTCCTTGTGGGAACATTGTACTCTTAACAACTAGATTTTTTGATGTGGCAATGTTTGCTATTCTAATGCCATTATTATTATTATCTTGATGTAGACTGTCATTCCCATTTGTTGGTTTGAATATACCCTCTATCCCAAATTTGGCATTAAAATTTCTGAACAGAATTTTCATATGATACTTAGGAAAATGATCTAAAACCTGCCCCAATTGCTCATAGAATCTGCCTTTTGAATCATCACTTTTCTCCTCACCTGGTACACACACATTCAAAACAATTACTTTACACCAGCAACCTCTCAGATCTATGTATGATATGCTGTCACTAATAAAAACTGTGCTGTCTTTACTGCTGATACTATTCTGTGATGTACAAAAAAATCCTGTTTCCAATTGATGATTTTTGTTTCCTTTTCCATAGCAAAAAGTATAATCCCCTGCTCTTACAGTGCCCCCGTTTTCCCACCTAACCTCCTTTACACCCACTAAATCTAATGTATACCTCACTAGTTCCCTGGCTACTGATGTGACCCTGACGTATATGGCTCCTTACATTCCATGTGCCATATCTCATGTCCCTTTTGCATTGCTTAGGTTATGCCTGAGGCACTTTTATCCATTTTGTAACAAGTCCTGTTTTTATGATGTGGAGCTATTAGCACCTTGCCCAAACCCTAAGCTGGAGGACCACCCCTTGTCGGCTGTCCACGACTGCTTCTTCACTATGTTTGCAGCTACCCTCCATATTGGAGGCCATTCCTCCACCCGCAACCTGAGGATGCACCATGCTGTGGTGACAGGGACCCATTTATCGTGATCCCACATCCAACAACACATACACTATTTTTGTATATCTGTTAATAAAACACAGATGGTCTAAAATATTATGTATTCAAAGGCAGATGACATCTTAGCATACCGTTGTGCTATGACACCTTTAGAACTTTGCAGTTTGCGGAGAGGTGGTGACATCTTTGGTGTTATGTATTGGTGAATTTCACTGGATGCTGTCTGTCTGTTTTGTTTGTTGGTAAAGACTGCATAGTAAGAGGCTGTACTCCTGTCATTAATGTGAGCACTCCTGTGTGTGCATGTTATGTTGTGTAGTGTCAAAGATGCAGAAATGAAGGAATATGTGACCTTTGATGACTTAAAAAATTGAGTGCATAAATGAAGGCATCCATGTGTGGGTTTTTGTAAAATTATCCATTAATGGGTATGTTACTTTGCATTATAATCTCTAATGAAAAATCATTTATCCATACATGCATTATTATAAGGCTTTCAGTTTATTACCACACTGCTGTGTGGTGTAACTTATGATAAAAGTTGGGAAGAGGTTCTCTTTACTTAAACAAGAACTGATACTAAATGTGGATGCAGTTAGGCTACTTGTATTCTTGGTGTGATATTTAGATTTCTTCGTGTTAAATCTGGGTAATGATACTAAATTACCAAAGTTTACTGGGGAATGTGGTTTGTTAAAGTAAAGATTCATTTTCATACATTGTTTGCACAAAAGAATGGAAATGGTTGAGGTACAAGGGTTGCTGTCTTTCCCGCCCTAATGTATACATACTCGGGTGTTTGTCTTGCAGTACATTTTCTATAATCACGTCCATATAATCGCCCACCAATAAATAGTCTTAGTGTATGGTGCAAATACAGCTACAAATAAAGCTTCAAACAATTCGTGGTTTTTAACACTCCAGTCGGTATATTTTTTGTCTTTTAGTGATGTGTTTCGATGCTTAATACATCATTATTGCTGTCTCAGTCAGAAGACAAATTGACTCAGTGTCCTCTGTTATGTGTACTACTTTTTTGTGCTGACATTTTTGAAGAATAATGTCAGCCTTATTAATTTATGATTTGTTTTTATGTGTGACTATCATATTACTAAAAACCAGCACATGACATAATATGTGCATTTAAAATATTGTTGTATGTAAAGTTACGTAAACCTTGTATAGTGGCTTGTAGTGGTGAAAATGTATTTATTGCATATTTCAATTTTATTTACACATGTCCTAAATGTTGTCACTGTTGTCTCTCCTCTTTCACTCACTGTTTTGGTACTTTACATGTATAGGAATTTGTGAGTGCTATTTTCTTCTGGAGTGTTGTGCCCTGTCAGTGGACATCATTCACCCAGTGATGCAGCACAATATCCCAGAAGAACTCAGAACTCAGCTTCACAGCTGTGAAAGCCTAAAAACTCAAATTTCAATTTCTGTTTGTTGGAAGGCACTCTTCATATATATATATATACAGGGTTATTCAAAATGGTTGTTGGGGTTTTAAAAACTTGTCGTACACAATACGCTTGAGATAGGAGTATATGTATTTTTTTTTATTTAATAGAGCAACACTCCAAGTTTTTGTTACATACCTTACAGGTAAAAACGGCTGGTGCATAAGGCTGACAACCCTACCACCATCCTGGGCCATTGTCACGTAATCTGGGAACCTTAACTTCCTGGAACCCTCTGGGCACATCGAGCCTGTAATGGGACTGATTTACCTTTTTACATGTCCATCAGACATAAAATTACAGATATGTTGTGTGTCTGCACTGATAATTGCTTAACATCAAGATACATGTACACCCCCCTCACCCAAGTGGGAGTGAGAGAAGCTTTTCTTTAACGTGATTGTGTAGGTGCTTCCTACTCACTCCTTTCCATAACAAAATATAATTGTGTTTTGTCTCATTTTAAACTATGTTATGTCAGGACTGTATCACATAAATATTCTTAAGTAAAGTAAAACATTATCTAGCAAAACACCATTCCTACATAATATAGTACCAAACTGAAACAACACTGATACTAAAGGCGTTCTGGATGTTACTTCCTACAGTAAAGTCAGTGAATTTAGTGACTTACAGCTGGACATGCAGTAAAAGTGAATTTACTTATCACTAATCTGTCACCTGTTCGGTAAAAGTTTTAACCTGAAAGAAATAGGGGCAGAATGGGGATTGGATGAAATTTTTTTTTTACAAATTTATTCTTCAAAAATAGCCCTAAGAATCGCAGTGCATCTTCACACCATTGTTGAGAAAACACTTTACTTACATTCAGAATTAGCTTATAAACTCACTCTTGGGCAGGCATTTGTTAAATGGCGTATTCAGAAGTCAAATACATGAAATCAATAAAAGACAGTTATCTAATCATGGTATGTTTAGAAGTGTCAATCGACCAGCCCACTTCAACACACTGTCAATCAGAAATGTAAACAAGATTGCTTGTGTATCAGATTCTTGTAACAGTGACTGTGCAGCCTGACATCTTCTGGTCTGGTAGAAATTTACTGGCAACTGTGATACCCTGAAGATGGAAGCAATACGGTCCTCCAAAACATTGATAAATTTCTACCAGACTGCATGATATCTCATCTCAGAATTTAGTTGTCTTCCAGATTAGTCGGGGGGACCACGGTAGCACAGTGGTGAAGGTGCTGTGCTACAAAATGGAAGGTTGCTGGTTCAATCCCAGCCAGTGTTAGTGGATTTTTCATTGACATAAAATCCTTCCGATCACACTATGGCCCTGGGGTCGACTCAGCCTCTAACAGAAATGAGTACCAGGAGTATTTCCTGGGGGTAATGGTGGCC
>Ga0123355_10021881_pt1 | contig 10244 bp, 9 predicted proteins | sample TergutEmb28metaG_3_FD_89872 | JGI IMG/M metagenome (GOLD analysis project Ga0123355, IMG submission 89872) | Embiratermes neotenicus P1 segment gut microbial communities from Petit-Saut dam, French Guiana - Emb289 P1 | ecosystem: Host-associated > Arthropoda: Insects > Digestive system > Gut ... | reverse complement strand
TCATGCTAGTAGGTGCATGTATCATATCACTTTGTATTAATTTCACTATTAAAAAGCCATAAACTTTAAGATTGATTATTTTACCTAGGATTCTGCTTCCGTATCTGGCGGAGCGATTTTTCTGTATTCTTCAAACTTTGTAATTACATTATCGAAGATGTCTTTTAGGACAGAAACAACAGGAATTGCAACAAGCATACCTAACATGCCTGCGATAGCACCGCCGACAGTGATGCTTACGATGACAAGGAACGGACTAAGTGAGAACGAACCACTCATAAGCCTTGGCTGGATTATGTTTGCATCGATTTGCTGTATAACAAGTAGGAGTACAGCAGCTAGAAGGCCAGTCTGCAAATCTTGTGTTATCATGACTACAAATATAGCGATAAGTGAGCCAAAGATTGACCCAAAGTAAGGTATGTAATTTAAAACAGCAAGTATAAGTCCAAGTAGCAGGAAAAACGGTGAACCTAACGCCAAAAGTGTAACAGTCGCGATAACTCCGATGATACAACCGTCAATCGTTTGGGTGTAAATATATTGCTTGAAATTTTGGTTAAGTTTTGACACATATTTTACAGTTACTTGGTGAGCACTGACAGGAAGAATTGCCTTTAGTGCCCTAGAAACATAAATCTTTATATTTTCTTTTTCGTGCAAGATATAAATCATCGAGATTAACGCCAAAAATCCTCTAAACAGTGCCATCCCTACGCTGACGACAGCACCAAATGACGTAAGAACATCATCAAGGCGAATACCTTGAACAAAATCTTGGATAATTGCCAATATACCGTCAACGCTTATGTAAAGTCCGAGAAAATCAAGGTTGTTAATAGCATCAAAAAGCCCAAGCATATTTTCATAGTAAGTATCAAAGTATGTTATGAAGTGTGAGATGCTTGCAACTATTGCTGGAATAAGTAAGTTGAGTGACAAAGAAATAATAAGCAAAAGTATCAAAAATACGATGATAATACTAAACATCTTCTTTCGTTTGACGACCCAGTGTAGATTTGTCTTTGCAAGAAGTCTTTGTACTGCATTGCAAGGTATGCTAATTATATATGCAATCAAAAACCCATAAAAAAACGGAGATAAGATAACCCACGCACGATTTATCGCACCACCTAAAACGCTTATATTAATAATTATCATATAAGCACATATCGCCATAATTGCAATAGCCAAATAAGGCAATAGCGACTGTAATTTTTTTAGATTAAATGAATCCATAAACATCTCCATTTGCAAATACTTGTATTTACCTATTATAAAGCTTGCATCTGCTAAAGTACAGCGATTTTTTATTTTGTAAGAACTTTGTAAATGTTAAGAAACCTTTAAGATTATGATAATTGGTTGAAAAAGCTATATTTTGGTTGTATAATGGTTATCAAAGAGATATTAGAAAGACAAGGGGCATGGCAATATGACACCTTTAAAAATATATACTGATGGAGCTTGTTCCGGCAATCAAAGTGACGAAAATATAGGTGGCTATGGTGCGATACTGGAGTTTGGTGCACATCAAAAGGAAATTTTTGCAGGCGAGATAAATACGACAAACAATCGCATGGAAATGACAGCGCTTCTTCGTGCGTTTGAGGCAATTACAAAGGAAGGACAGCAAATACAAGTCTTTTCGGATAGTTCATATCTTATAAATTGTTTTAACCAAAAGTGGTATGAAACATGGCTACAAAACGGATGGAAAACAGCAAATAAGAAGCCTGTAGAGAACCAAGATTTATGGGAAGGTATTTTGCCATACTTAGAAAAGCATAATATTAAGTTCTTTCGAGTGAAAGGGCATATCAACTTAAATAGCAAAAAAATCGATATAGATTCGCTTTACAGTGATTTTGTGCAGACAAACGGTAGCTCGTTTACTATTGATGAGTTTAGGTACATCATTGAGATGAACAACCGTGCGGATGCTCTTGCAAATAAAGGAATTGAAGCAACAAAGGAAGAGGAGACAATATGAGCAAGAATACTAGAACGTTAGCAATATGGTTTATTGTGTTATCATTTATGGTGATTTTAACTTTTGTGGCAATTTTTGCAACAGGCATAGGTGCCACTTTAGTACAAAATGCTCCATTTGAATTTGGACAGCGTGACGTTACAGCACATGCAGAAACAAGAGATGCAAGAGATCTTAGCGGTAGAGTTATTATTTTAGACCCAGGGCATGGGCTTGGAAATACTAATATTTTTGAAGGATACGATGAACAAGTTAGGATGCTGGCACTTGCACTTAGGATAAGACCAAGGCTTGAAGAACTCGGTGCTACTGTTCATATGACCCGCCCAGACCCGACAGATGTAATGCTTCCTGTAAGAACTGCACTGATTAACAGATGGGCACTTGAAGCAATCAGAGAATTAAGACACGATCAAAGAGAAATAGATGAAATCGACAGACTTATAAGGATAATGCAAAGAGTTATCGACGATCCAGAAACTTACGCCGGAATATATTTTAACTTTCCGTTTGATATGTCGTTTACACGCGAGATACATCCAGACCTTAGAAGAATTTTTCAGTTGCAAGAAGAGCAGGCGATAAGAGATAACTTCCTTATGATTTCGCTTCATTCAAATGCGACACCAAGGCCGATTGACACAAGAATTAATGGAGCTGACTCTTTTTTCATATCAAATAACCAATGGCAAACCGCGAGCTATTATACAGAGTATATTAATGTAGAACGCAGTTACTTTTTTGCAAATTTGATAATTACAAATATAGAGCCTTTAGGCATACGCAGAAACAGAGCACAGGCACGAAACTTTTTTATGATTCGCGAGCATAATGTCCCTGGTGTTTTAGTGGAGAACGGGTTTCATACAAACCCACTAGATAGAGCAAGATTGCAAAATGATGATTTTTTAGACAGACTTGCAGTAGTTTATGTAGAGACGATAGTTCAGTACTTTGCGAGCTTTGATAGAGTTCCAGATCGCCCCTTTGACGCACTTGACGATGTCTTTGCGTTAAACCGTTTATTCTGAAGGGCATTTATTTAATGGTTCATTAGATAAATTTTTAGATAATTCCTTATATAATTCCTACCATTTCCATTAGATATTTCGCGTTGGAAGTCTTTGATTTTCCAGCTCTTAAAGTATAATCAAAGTTAATAGTATCACCTTCGTAATACTCTGAGAAATTGAAGTTTTCGATTCTCTTGTCTTTTTGTTCGAGTTCGCAAAGTTCTAAATCATGTGTCGAAATCATTCCTACTGAGCCAAGCGAATTTAATTTTGAAATTACTGTTTTTGCTCCGCAAAGTCTATCCACAGAATTCGTTCCTCTAAATATTTCATCGATAAGAAAAAACACATTTGGATTTTGTTTGGCATGTTCAAGTATGTTTTTTATGCGTTTTAGCTCAGCATAAAAAGTAGATATTCCTTCACTCAAATCATCTGTTATTCGCATAGACGTTATTACGTCAAGAGGCGGGCAAATCATGGCTTTTGCACACACAAAACTTCCAGAGCGAGCAAGCAAAAGGTTAATGCCGACAGTCCTTAGGAACGTGGTTTTTCCTGACATGTTTGAGCCGCTTATAATAATTATGTTATTAACAAAGTTTAATTCGTTGTTTACTCTTGCTTCGTTAAGAAGTAGAGGATGCCCTATCTTTTGTGCTCCTACTTCAATCATTTCTCTTTCGTTGAAAATACTAGCTATAGAGTTAGTTTTCTTTTCTGGAATACTAGGTAAGCATGTGTTATCGCAAGCATTTGGTAGATTTGAAAAAGATAGCAGGCTTTCAAATTCACCGAGGGTCTCAAACCAGCCATTTGCAAGCTCAGCATGTTTAGTTTTCCACTTTTCAAGTGAGAATGCACAATCATAATCCCATAAATAAAGTGCGTTAAATACGAAATACAGTAAACTGTTTTGTGTTGTTCTCACTTTGTCGGCTATCCTGCCTAAGTCTCTTATTGCTTTTGATGCAGAGTTTAATTCTTCTTGTATCTTTTGCATTTTTTCGGAAGAAAATTCCTGCCCGCATAAGATATCTATTGCAATGCTGTAATTTCGTAAACTATAAGGTAAATGTGACAAAGGTTTTAGATAATTCTTTGCTTTGCGAGCCCCAATAAGCCAAATTATCGTTTGTACGACTACGATTGAGATACCTACGGGGTATAACTTTTCAAACTGAAAAGCAAGCATTGCGACGATAAAAGCAAGCGTTAATGCTGGTGTGAATAACAGGAAAAACTTTAAAACTTTATTTTGCATAAATGGAGTATCGTCAGAAAGCTCATCTACAAGTTTACTTGCAGATGCATCTGCTCCGATTTTTGCTAAATGGTATTGTATTTCACCTGAAAATTCAACGCTCTTTGAAAGCTCAGAAATTGCTTCTTGCCTCTCTAATATCTCAGCACGTTCGTATGTAGGTGATAGCAGGTCGTTTGCAAACTTTTGTCTGCCATGATAAGTGTTTGTTGTGTTTAAAAATTGAAAAAGTGACTTTGCACCGACGATATCAAGGTCAGACGAGTAAGCATGTTCGGTATTAGCGAATTCAATTCCGGTGTCCTCAAATGAAGCCCAATCACCTGAGATTCTAGCGATGGACTTCTTGCAAATATCTATTATTCCATTTGAATAGTCAATCTCGTTTTGGGTGTCAATGTGGATTATCCAAAGAAAAACAAGTAGTGCAAAAGATGAAATTCCTAGCATGACTACTGGAATAGGAAATCCCCTTGTAATATTAAAGTAAACCAGAAAAAGTACCCAAATAACTAAAAATAGCTTTGAGTATCCTAAAATGTTATAAATCGTTTCATTTTTTTTCAAAAGAACTTCGTGTTGTTCTATAATTTCCGTAAATTTGCTGTCCACTAGTACGCTCCCCTCAATGAAATAATAAGCGGATATTGCTTTAAAGTCAACACCATTTTTTTGATGCAAACTAATGAAATCAGAGAGGATTCGTGATATAATAATTGAATCAAGAAGTTCTATAAAAATGGATTGGAGAATGAGATGGAAACAAGAAGACTTTATAGGTCAAAATCTAGTAACGTGCTTGCTGGAGTTTGTGGCGGTATTGGAGAGTATTTTAATATAGACCCTGTAATAGTACGTATTATATGGGTAATAGTGACGTTTATGGGCGGTGCAGGAGTTTTGGCATATATCATCGCTTGGCTCGTGATTCCTTTAGAGGGAGAAGAGAACGATGGCTGCGGCAGAGGGTGTCTATTTGCCATACTTGTAATCATCGTATTAGGTGTGATAATAGGACTAATAGGGTCGATTCTTGCGTTTGCAATAGCTTTACCATTTAATATTATTGCTGGGGTAAATAGTTTGATGTTTTCGGGTGGTATGTTTGGTTTGGGCGTAGTGACACCAGGAATTTTAACGTTCCTGACACTAATCGGTTTTATTGTGACTATTGCGATTATTGTTTTTATTATTGTACTTATCAAAAAATCAAACAAGTAAGTGTAATATAGAAAAAACAATATGCATACTTACCATTTGTGCAATCGGGATTTTTGATATTAATGTAAATATAGACAAGGCGTAGAAATTTTTTCGCTAGACAAGGCGTGTGAGTGAATACGGAGAGCACATACTGAAGCGTATGTAATTGATGTATGAATGAGCAACAACGAAGTATTGCGGAAAAATAACAAGCCGGAAAGGAATAAATATAAAATATGATAATAAAACCAAAATACAGAGGATTTATATGTACAACAGTGCATCCGATTGGATGTGAAAAGAATGTTTACGATCAAATCGAATATGTCAAAAGAAAAGGCAGTATTAAAGGACCCAAAAGGGTGCTTGTAATAGGTTCATCAACAGGTTATGGGCTTGCTTCTAGGATTGCGGCGACTTATGGATTTGGTGCAGATACTATTGGTGTATTTTTTGAAAGACCTGCAGTGCCACAAAAGACTGGAAGTGCAGGCTTTTATAATAATAAATACTTTGAAGAAAAAGCGAAAAAAGACGGATTTGGTGCATGGAGCATAAATGGCGATGCGTTTTCCGATGAAGTTAAAAAAGAAACGATAGAGCTTATCAAAAATTCAATGCCAGAGGGCAAAGTGGATTTAGTAGTGTATAGCCTTGCATCACCAAAGAGGACAGACCCAAAGACTGGTCAGGTTTACAATTCTGTGATAAAGCCTGTCGGTTCTGATTTTTTAGGAAAGACGGTGGATTTTCATACTGGCAAAGTATCTGAAATTACAGTTGCACCTGCAAATGAGGATGAATTAAAAGAAACAGTGGCAGTCATGGGTGGAGAAGACTGGAAATTTTGGCTTGAAGAATTAAAAAGTGCAGATGTTCTCGCGGATGATGTCGTGACTGTTGCTTTTTCGTACATAGGTCCAGAAGTGACACATGCGATTTACAAAGATGGAACTATAGGACACGGAAAGATGGATTTAGATAAGAGGTCAGTCGAAATAGATAGCTTGCTACAGGACATCCGCGGGAAGTCGTATGTTTCTGTGAACAAAGCACTCGTAACGCAAGCATCTGCGGCGATTCCTGTTGTTCCGTTATATATAGCTTTGCTCTTTAAAGTTATGAAAGAAAAGGGAATTCACGAAAACTGCATCGAGCAGCTATACAGACTTTTTGCTGAAAAGATGTATGATGATAGTGGTATGATTACCGACGAATCAGGAAGGCTAAGAGTGGATGACCTTGAAATGCGAGATGACGTTCAAAACGAAGTTGCGAAGCTTTGGGCGAGCGTTGATTCTGATAATATCTACGAAATATCTGATGTAGATGGATTCAGAACGGATTTCTTTAAGCTGTTTGGCTTTGAGAGAGATGATATTGATTATGAAGCAGATGTTGATTTGGGGTAGGGAGAAAAGATGAAAAAAGTTTATGAAGGCAAAACAAAAAATGTTTATTTACTCGATGATGGCAATTGTTTGTTAGAATTCAAAGATGATGTTACAGGAGAAAATGGGGTGTTTGACCCTGGTGCAAATAAAGTGGCACTTTCGATTGAGGGCATGGGGCGTTCAGGCGTTAGAATGACAAAGTTCTTTTATGAGAAGATTGAAGCGGCAGGAATTGCAACACACTTTGTAAGTGCCGATGTCGAAAAGGCGACAATGGTTGTTAAGTCTGCAACACTTTTTGGAAGTGGGATAGAAGTTGTTTGCAGAAACAAAGCAACAGGCAGTTTTATAAAGAGATATGGAGCTTATGCAAAAGAAGGGCAAGACCTTGACGCATTAGTAGAAATTACGCTAAAAGACGATGACAGAAACGATCCATTAATTACAAAAGATGCATTATCTACGTTAGGGATATTAACAGGTGAGGAATACGAACAGCTCAAATCAATGGCAAAGAGCGTATGCAAGATTGTAACAGATGAGTTTGCGAAAAAAGGTGCTCAGCTTTACGATATAAAGTTCGAGTTCGGACGAGTTGATGGCAAGGTTCGCCTCATCGACGAAATCTCCGCAGGTTGTATGCGAGTATACAAAGATGGAAACAAACTTGCCCCGCTGGATATCGGAAATGTGATATTTGGGTAGAACTTATATGTAGTTAATGTTATATATAATATTCAACAAAACAGAGGTAGTCCGCATTTGGATTACCTCTGATATTTTGATATTTACATATTTTGACTATATTTCGATATTACTGTGCTTTTGCATTAAGACGGTCAATATCTTTTTTGATTAAGAAATTAACTACTATCATTGCACCAGTTACTATAGCACAGAATATATATACAGCGTTAAATGCTCCAGAACCTTCACCGATTAGAAGACCTTGGATTGGTGCATTTATAAAGCCTGCAATACCCCATGCAAGGAACATGATACCGTAATTCTTACCAAGATTTTTAAGTCCGAACTGATCTGCTGTTATAGCTGGGAATACTGCAAGGAAAGCACCGAAGCACGCTCCTACAATAGCAACACCAATTATTAGATGCCATAATTCTGAGAAGAACAGGAAGGCAATCATAGTAGCAGATTGAACGATAAGCATTAGATAGAAAGTATTGATACGACCTATCTTGTCAGATAACATACCGCCAAGAACTCGACCTAAAGTGTTTGCGATAGCAATTACCATAGCCAGCGTAGCTGCTGGTGTTGGGCTAAGTCCTAGCTGAACGCTTGCAATAGTTCCTGATGTTCCGATAAGTGCAAGTCCTACGAAAGCAGATGATATGAACATGATAAATATCATCCAGAAAAGCCTAGTCTTCATCATATCTGTCCAAGTATAATCAACGCTTGGTGCGGCAGATGCCGCTTTTGCAGTGAAATTCTCAGGTGCAGGTGCAATATATCCTTCTGGTGGGTTTTTTACGAATTGAGCACAAAGTATTGTTAATATTGCAATTCCAATTCCCATGAAAATCATAGTTCGCTGAAGTCCTACTGCGATAAGTAACGCACCTACAAGCGGTGACATATATGTAGCAGCAAGTCCAAAACCACCTACGGTACAACCACTGATGGTACCTTTTTTGCTAGCGTGAAACCATTTTACAGCAGGAGGTGTTGCACAAGCGTAGCCTAGCCCTCCACCTATACCAGCTATGATACCAAAAGCTATGGTGATGTATAGTGGATTAGTTCCGCCAAAGAGTCCGCCTATAATTACGCCACCACCGACGAAAGCTCCTCCGGCTGTCATAACCCATCTTGGACCGATTTTGTCTTGAATTCTTCCACCAATAAACATGAATACAGCGAAAAAGCCTATTGCAAGTGAAAATGGTAATGCTCCCTGAGCTACAGTCCAACCATAAGTGTTCTCAAGATGCGAACGAAGTACAGTCCACGCATACAGGATGCCTAGAAATAGATTGAAGAGCACACATGAAACGAGTACGACCTTTGCTCTCCCTTGCAGGTTTTGATTGTCCATTAAAGTTCCTCCTATGAAAAATAGTATAATTACTTACTATATCGTATAGTGTTCGCAATCATACTATATTGCGAACACTATGCCATACGTTGATATTATAAGTTAATTGATTAACAATGTCAATATTGCAAGCGAGAATATTATTCAATTGTATGTTTCACATTTCACATATCTCAATGTAGAATTTTAATTATAGGTATGATACAATAATTTACAAAGTAAATTTGCTTGTAGGAGGCGATTAATTATGAAAGTAATGTTTGTATGTTTGGGAAATATTTGTCGTTCGCCGATGGCAGAGGCGATTTTTAGAGACATGGTTAATCAAAGAGGTTTGGGCGACAAGATATTTATAGATTCTTGTGGAACTGCAAATTACCACACCGGAAAGCCTCCGCATGATGGAACAAAAGCGATTCTGGCATCCAATGGCATCTCATGTGCAGGGCAAAAGGCATCAACACTTGGGAAACATCATTTAAAAGAGTTTGATGCATTAATTGCGATGGACGAAGAAAATTTGGCAAATATTTTAAAGCTTCAAGATGAAAATTCTACAGCGTGGGTAAAATTGCTTTCGGACTTTGTAGATGGTGAGTGGGTATCAGTTCCAGATCCGTGGTATACAGGTGATTTTCAGGAAACATATGAGCTGGTAACGGATGGATGTGAGAAGTTGCTTGACTACATTTTGGAGGAGAAACTATGGAAAAGGTGTTAATATCAGAGGGGCGAGAGTATGCGATTCCCTGCGTGTATAGTATAAAAGGTGATGAAAAGCAGGTTTGTGTTGTTATTCATGGTTTTAGTAGTCACAAGGAAAGCCCAACAGCGAAGATGATGGTGGAGCGTTTGCCTGATATTGGGATAGGAGCGATTGCGTTTGACCTTCCTGCACATGGAGAAAGTGAAGTTGATGGCAGGTCGCTACGTATATCAAATTGTCTAAATGATATTATGGCAGTTACAGACAAGGCACGTGCTTTAGCACCTAATGCGGAGATTGTTTACTTTGCATCTAGTTTTGGTGCATATCTTGTACTTATCTACCTTGCGGGGCTTGCTAAGGCTAAAAAAACTACGCATCGTGCGTTTTTGCGTGCTGCTGCGGTTAGTATGCCAATGGTTGTCCATGAAGGACTAACACCAGAGCAAAAGATGCGGCTAAATGATGCGGGTGAGTTTGTTTTGACAGAGGAAGAAGGTTATTCTCCTGAGCTTATTATCACAAAGGAATTCTTGGCGGATTTGGAAAACAACGACGTATTTCACATCTGGCACAAAGGCATCGCAGACTTACATATGATACATGGAG